>Ga0272441_10005217_pt1 | contig 22806 bp, 18 predicted proteins | sample SSMProp6N_FD_193582 | JGI IMG/M metagenome (GOLD analysis project Ga0272441, IMG submission 193582) | Marine sediment archaeal communities from Little Sippewissett salt marsh, Falmouth, MA, United States - SSM-Prop-6N | ecosystem: Environmental > Aquatic > Marine > Wetlands > Sediment ... | reverse complement strand
CACTTTATGATTTTTATCAGTACTATTTTAAATAGGAGTAATGCCCCGGGATGCTTGTCAGTGTGCGGGAGGGAAGAGGTTCAAGGTTCAAAAAAGGAAGTTGGCAGTAGCCAGTGGCAGTTGGCAGAGGGGTTTAGGGTTCAAAGTTCAAAACGAAAGTTCAAAAGAGAGGCTAGCATTTGACAATGGCTTTTACATGGGCAAAACCCATTCGACCCGGTCATTTTGTCCGGCACCTTCGGGTTTGCCTGCACCGCCGTATTCAAAATCTTTCCAACGCAACGGGCCGTTAATTCCATAGGGGATCAGCCGTATCCGATTCATGGATTTTTCCACTTTGATTTCCATAAAGCTTTGAAAGAAGGGGGCGTTATTGTAATCAAAAGCAGCCGAGAGCCATTCTGCAGAGAAGGGGTAGCCGTCGTACTCCTTTACCCACAGCCAGGCCGGGTATTTCCATTTCGGGGTTAGGGAATCTATCTTTTGCACCAGGGGATCATAGGAAGGATAATTCGCCCAGTCCTTTGTGGGCCAGTCTTCAGCCCTGGCCATGGCTGCCCCGATACTGAGGTAGGCCCCGCCCCCTCCATTGACAAAATGATGCATGGTATGGCCGTCATTGTTTTGGGGCAGTTCTTTGTAGTATTCCAGGTCGTGGGTATCCCCCGCCATCACAAGCGGTACCTTGTATTTCCGGAGCAACTCGTGCAGTGCCCTGAAATCCGGGTTCATGTCTCCCTGATATTCTCCAATGGCGTAAAATGGATGTCCCAGCAGGGCCATGACGTATTTCCCCTTTGAGGCCTTCAGGACAGATTCAATCCATTCGAGCTGCAGACTATCTACTTTTCGCCTGACGCCGGTATCGATGGCCAAAAAGACAAACTCCTCCGTAGATACCTGGAAGAAGGGTGCATTTTGATGCCCTGTCGGCATCTGGTATTCTTTCCTCAGGTAGGACGCCTGGGCTATGAGTTCCCCGAGCTCATCCGAATCTGTCAGGGTCAGGCCGTGGTCGCTCTCGATTCGGGCCTCCATAGCCCGCAAGGCGGACTGGGGTGTAAAGAAGGTGGCGGTAAAACCTTCCAGGGCATCATACCAGTCGTGGTTACCGGGAATGGCGTAAATGGGTTTGGTGATCCCTTTAAAGGGGAGGAAGAATTTTCGCTCATAATCGCGCATGGCCCCGGAGGGGTAAACGATATCTGAGGAAATGACCATAAAACTGATGTCGGGTTTGTTGGTAACTGCCAATAACTGATCCTTGAGGATAAGCTGGGAGGCATCCCCTTCCCCGGGATCTCCGATGACCACGAAGGAAAAGTCCCCAGAGGCGGGAAGTCCTTCGGGCTGGAGCTTAAAAGCATTTGGCCCGGTCTTTTCACCGCTTGCTGCCACCATGGATTCCCTCCAGACTTCGGTTCGGGAGCCTGCATAGCCATCCCATATTCCGGAGGCCCAGTTTTCGGTATCAAAGTACCAGCTCATACCCAGTACAGGCATAATGGCGGCCAGTAAAGCGGCAAAGGGCAGGCCTATCTTGAGTCCATTCCTGAAGGCGGTAGAGAAGGAATATGAAGATTTACGCATGGATATCGAAAGATCCAGTTGATACTCGACCCACCAGTTGACCGGCCGTCTCAGACTTAAAAAATGCCATTCGGATTGGGGCACTTTATGCGCCCAATTATAAGACCGTTTCAGGAAAATACTATTTAGTTTTTTGAACAGGCTTCTAAAGGGACCTATAATCCCATAAGCGACTACAAGGGCTATAAATATGTCTCCGATAACGGCGACAACGGGGGAAAGAATGCCAAATTTGGATCGGTCGAACCCCATTCTTCCCAGGTGAATAAAAAACAACGTTAGTATAAATATGAGAATCCAACTCAGGTCCACCCGGGCTCTTTGTTCGTCCTCAGCTTCGAGTTTACGGGTGAGTGCCACAAGACCAGGGTTATCAGCTACATCCAAACCTTCGATTATGTCTTCCGAGACATTCTCAACATTACCCAGTTTGGCGGTAAAAAGGTTGTAGACGGTACCTAGAATCCGCAAGGCACCCCCCAGGGCGACAACCCATGCAAAACCTCTTCCTTCAAAAATAAGAATCAAAAGCACCACGAGGATGTTGCCAAGGCCGGGAAGGAGATAGTTCATTATGGCCTTCTCCTGCTTTTGGTGTTTAAAATAGAAATACAAATACCTCAGGGCATCAATAAGCAGCAGGACACTGACAATCTGAACCAGGGGATGGGCTTGAAAAAGTTCTGCATTCACCAGAAAAACACCGATAAGCAGGGTAATACCACCGCTGATCCAGGCGGAGTTGCGGGCGTGGTTCTCCGCGCGTTTAAAACCGTGGAGCAATTCGAGAATCGCAGCCCAAATCAGTAAGCCCCCGACATAGTTCGCCGGTTCCACCAGGTCCATTAAGGGCGAGAGGATGGCCAGGACGGCCAGTGCAATCCCTATCCCGGTATAGATATATCGCTGTTGGACAAAGCTGAAAAGGGAGTTTTTATTTTCGGTTTTTTTCATAGTTGGTTCTTTGGGGTAAGAGGGAGTCTGGAACCGGATTCACCGGCGCATTCGTTGTATTGTCAAGATACAATAAATACGGCCTTTATTTCGCGCATAATGGGATCCGCTACCCATCCGGACCTCAGGATCTTTCCCCTGCAGCTATCTTTGCGAGTTCATAGAGTTTCGAAATCTGAACGGAATGCTCGTAGTGTTCCTGCATGTGTTTCCGACCCGCCAGGCCCATTTCCCTGGCGTGCTCCGGATTCTCACAAAGTTTGATCATATACTGGCCCATGGCTTTGTCATCACCTTCTTCCACCAGGTATCCCGTCTTTTCGTGGATCACGGCGTCCGGTATTCCCCCGTGCCGTGTACTTACCACAGGCAGACCTGAGGCGCTGGCCTCCATGATTCCCACAGGGGTCCCCTCGGTATCTCCGTTGGGGGCGGTGAGCGAATGCTGTACAAAGGCCAAGGAATTGCGCATCAGTGCGCTTACCTGCTCGTGGTCCAATACACCCGTAAATTTCACGGATTTTTCCATCCCGAGTTCTTTGACAAGTGCTACACAATCTTCATAGAGCCCGTCTTTTTTCCCGGCCAGGGTAAGGGTGGCCTCCGGGAATTTGGCCAGGACTCCATGAAAAGCGCGAAGGGTATGCAAGGGGCTTTTTTTAGGGGTGAACCGCCCTACGCCCAAAAAGTGTTTTTCCCGAATCAATTCTTTGGAAGGGGTGAATTTTGAGGTATTGACCCCGGAGGGTATAATCCTAATTTTTTCTTCGGGAGCCCCCAGTGAAATCAATTGATTTTTAAGCCGCTCCGAAACAGCAATCAGGAAGGAGGCATAGTCGAAAAGGGTCATATATCTCTCCCGGTATTGGGACAGCAATTTCTTATCGGTGGCGTCATGTCCCCTGAATACGGCCAGCAGTGGAATATCCAGCGCCCTGCAAGGTGGTATCATATGGACCGCAGAGATCCCGTAATTGGCCAGGACAACGTCAATTTTATGGGCACTGAGATACTTTTTTACACCATAATCGCTAAAGTAGTTGTTGCGACCGAGAATTAGCTTTAGCCCCTTGTGTGCGAGCCAGAAGGCCCTGGGGCTTAAGAGGGTGCCATCTTCTTCGCGTTCGGGATAGCGTCCGCTGTGGAGGGTATACACAGTGCTATGTTCTCGGAGGCCGGAGATCTGATCCCTTATAAACGTTTCTGAATACGCAAATCTCTGAGACCTTGTAATGCACAAATTCATAAAGATGCTTTATAGTCGCAGGCGAATTATATTTTGAAAATACATTCTTTTTTTTAGTAGGAAGTAAAAACGGATTGTATTCCCAGGTTTTGCAAGCCGGCTTTGTTGTTTTGATGGGTCCTTGCCTTCAGCGCCAAAACAGTGTTAAGGGCCGGGATTGAAGAGAATACAAACCGGTGACGGGGCCTCTGCCTGGTCCACGTAGGTAAGCAAGCCGGAGTATGAATCCCTTTGGAAAGAAACAACCGTATGGGTCGTTTGGTTAGCCACCAACAAAAAACGGTCCCCGGGAGAGAGGCTGAAATTCCTCGGCGTCTCCCCCCGGGTGGGTTCATGACCCAGCAGTTCGAGTTCCCCCGTTTCAGGTTCCACGGAATAGATGACTATACTGTTGTGCCCCCTGTTGGAAGCATATAGGAATTTCCCGTCTGAAGAGATGTGGATATCCGCGCATGTATTGTCTGTGTCGGAACCCTCCGGTAAGGTCGAAATCGTTTGGGTTATTGCGAGCGTTCCGGTTTCAGGATCCTTTTTTAAAAGGGATACAGAAGAGCTGAGTTCATTAACCACGTAGATCCAACGGTTTTGGGGATGGAAAGTCAAATGCCGGGGTCCCGCGCCGGGCTCCAAAGAAAAGTTCTGAGGCTCCCCGGGTTTAAACTTTTGCGATTCTGTTTCGATTTCTGAGAACCACAGCTGATTGGTCCCCAGATCAACTGAGATAATCCCTTCGTCTTCTGTAAACCAGCCGGAGTGAGCGTGTGGGGCTTCCTGCCTGGGATGCCGCCCGCTTCCTTCGTGTTGTTGAACGTCCAGCAGGCCCGACAGTTTTCCGTCATCCTCAATTTTTAAAAGGCCCATATTTCCACCGCTGTAGTTGGCAACCAGTACATACCCTCCTGAATTCAAGGCGACATGGCAGGGATGGGCACCCCCTGTGGGTTTTTGATCTATAAATGTTAGGGTGTCTTTTCCTATGTGAAAAGAGCTAACAAAGCCCATCTGGTCGGCATTGCTGACTTCATTGACGGCTAACAAATAACGCCCGTCAGGGGAGAGGGCAAGGAAGGAAGGATTTTCGGCCTCTGCCACAAGACCTGTTTTCGAGAGCATGCCATCTGCAGATAAGCTATACTGGTAAATTCCCAGACTCTCACCATCTGTATAAGTACCCAGGTAAAAGGGAATATCCGGCTCAGTGTGTTGCGCCATTTCCTGATTGGCGTCTTTAGCGGATTCCGGGGAAGGCCCTTTCGCTGCATCCCGGGTGGGCCCTTTACAACCCATGGCAATAAGTAATGTACATAGGACAATTATGAATTTGGACATCGTCTATTAATTGTATCGGTTTTCACCTTACAATATCAGGAGAATTCGGGGAATTCAGGGGGTTTCATCCAAAGTTTTGTGTGCCCGGACAATCCGGCAAGGGCGCAGAGTCAATTTTGAAACTCAATGAGGAGATTCAGGATCCGGGGACCTGCCAGGAATGGGCATAGGGTCATTTTCTGGAAAATCCTACCTTTGAGAGTGAACCGGGGGTACGGATGATCTGGGAGACACGAATCTAAGAGCTTTTCTCTAATTTGCCGGAGGCCCGGCCCAAAACCATCCTTGATGATTGCTACCATTCGCAATAAGCTCATTTCGCTTTACCACAAGGTAATCTCGAGCATCGCCTTTTATCCATCCCTTATTGCAACCGGGCTTTTTTTACTCGCCCTGGGGTTTTTATGGCTGGAGGGCAGTACGGACCTGGGCAAGGGGATTTACTCGAAGTTCTCCTTTCTCATCTCCAGGGATATAAGCACGGTCAGGGTGTTGCTCAGTACCCTTATCGGCGGGATAATTTCACTGACGGTGTTTAGTTTCTCCATGGTGATGATCGTATTGAACCAGGCGAGCACCAATTTTTCTCCCAGGCTGCTTCCCGGTCTTATATCGGATAAACGCAACCAGGGGGTCCTGGGCATGTATATCGGGACAATTATATTCAACCTGATTATTCTGATCAACCTCCCTGCCAACGGGGAGGTATATCCCGAAATGGGGCTGACTATTTTGTCCGGGATTGGACTCGGGGTCGGTTGCCTGGTACTTTTTATTTTCTTTATCCACAACGTCAGCACCAGCATACAGGTTCAGAACATCATCAACAGCATCTACCTGATGACCCGCAAGCGCATACATTACCAGATCGATAAAGAACGCAGGGAGTTGAACCCCCTTGATGCGGATTTTAGTAACTGGCATCATATCCGAAGCGACCGGGCCGGGTATTTTGAAGATGTGGACCTGCTCCGCCTCAAGCGGCTGGCATCAGAATACGAGACAGACTTCAAGGTCATTCCCTACAAGGGAAAATATTTGCTGCCCAATACCCTTACCGTGCTTTCGAGGAATTCCCTGGACGAGACTCAAACCAACAATGTCCTTAAATCCCTGCTTTTCACGGGGCTCCGGAAACCTTCCACAAACTATATGTACGGTATACAGGAAATTGTGGAGGTGGGGGTGAAGGCCATGTCCCCGGGTATAAACGACCCGGGAACAGCGGTAATGACCATTGATTACCTGAGCGAGCTCCTGGCCCTGAGGATGCAACTCGATGCCCTGGAGGTCTATACCACCGAAGATGAAAAACATCGGATTGAACTGACGACCATTTCCTTCTCTGAGTTGCTCTACCAAACCCTGTCCGCCTATCGGCTCTATTGCCGGCACGACGTGATCCTTATGGAAAAACTGATCCGGATGCTCGCCTACCTCAGACGCAGCAATACCATAAATCCCGGGCACCACGAGATCATTGAAGAGCAGGTAGCGGTATTTGAAGAGGACCTGCGGAAACATATCACCAATAAAAAGGACCTGGAGCGTTTAAAGGATTTGTTGCCCTAGGTCTTAAAACTGAAGTTGGGCAGATGACTTCAGGAAATTTGAAGGAGCTACAGGGAGTATTACTACCAAAGGTTTCTTTAACGCAGGGACCGCTGTAGCCGAGTTCAGCGCGGATGGTATGGTAACTCAGCCGAATCGATAGGTATCCGAATTTTGAAGGATTCTATTCATAAAAAAACCGCTTCTTTAATCGGGAAGCGGTTTTTTTATCCTTTTTCGCGATACCTCAATTCTTCCAGACAAGCCCTACATTCACAGAAAAGAAAGGCAGGCTGGGGACATCGCTTCCGGAGGCCACATACTGGTATCGCACAGCAGCGCGAAGGCCTACGCGATACCCGAATTCATAATCGAGCCCCAGTTCCGGCCGAAGCCCGAACTGCCAGGCCGTGTTCTCATTGGTAAACAGTCCGGTATCTCTCTCAAATCGATTATAAACCAACCCAATACCCAGGGAGGCATAAGGCTCGACTTTCCCAGGGGAATTAAAATAATAAGTACCTGTCCCAAACAAGGGAAAACTGTTGAGGTAGTTGTAGCGGAATCCTGAGACGGTTTCCGTTCCGGTGGTTTCCGTCACGTAACCAACGTCTTCACTAAAAACCTGCCATCCCGTACTGAAACCAACACCAAGATTTTCTTTAATCAGATAGGAATAATCAATACCGACCCCCCTCCAGCTTGTCGATCCAAAATAGTCCGAAGTCTCCCCGGTTGGAAAGGCCACGCTGTAGGTAATGGCAAACTTGGATTGTGCATAGGATGTTATGGTGAACAGCAATAAAAGCATTGCAGTTGTAAATCGAGTTCTCATAGAATTTTGCTTTTAATTGTTGGCAAATGGGGGTTGATCAAAGGCCTGGTCGAGGTTTCGGTCAATACGGCCAATGATGTTGGCATCGCTGCCCTGAAGCAGTCCGTTCAACGTACCGGTCCAGATCACGGGTACTTCGTTGTTCTGAACGCCGTTGGGGTCTGTCATTTGTACCAGGACAGTCCCTGTTTTATATCCGGTCACATAGCCGGGGTTATAGCCCGGATACCCCCATCCCCAGCAGGGATAATACCAGCACCAATACCCGGGATTGTAGAAATAGGCAAAGGTGGTATCGAAAGCCGAGGCCAGTATAATCCGCTCCGGATCATCGGCTTCATCCACCTCGGTCCACCCCCGGGCATTCAGGTTTTTTCTGAGATTGTCCAGAATAGCATCACTAAATTGATCATCGATAAACTCAGGGGGATCACTCGGATCCCGATCCTCATCGATAAGCAACACGGCATCCGGAAGCGAATACGTATAGTTGGGATTAAAGTCGTACTCCGGGGAATAATTGGTGTACACTACATCATATTCCTCCACGAATTCAGGTTGGTCCGGATAGCAGCCCACAAGGAGCAAAACCATCAGGCCTGGGAGCAGAATCTTTGAACTCCTGCCAAATTTGAAAAGTGAAAACGCCTTCATATCATCAATTTTTGTTCTTGGATACAAAGGATAAAATTAATACTTTTTTTACTGAAAAAGCGTAGTGCAAATCAATCTGAGAAGTAAGTTACCGTTACGGGGTTTCCGCTTCCTTAAAAGAGTGGACATGAAGAATGAGGAATGAGGAAAAGGAGCTATTTCTCAATTATTGGCTCCGGGATTTTCATTTAAGTTGAATTTTTTAAAATAAAATGTACATCCGATCAGCAACCCGAAACTATTATAAGTGGCCTTGGTAATCGTTGTGGTGCCAGGTCGATTGGGCGTACAAAGGACCCCGGGGCGGGTTCCATAACATCGTAAATATCAATTCCGGCAAAATACTGGGCGGCTACCCCAAGATGTGAGCAGCCAAAGGAATAATTGGCACCAAGGGCTTCGGGAAAAAAGGAGATTTTTAAAAAAACCGAAACTGATAAAGTTAGGGGCGAAAACAGCCGCCATTTTTTTATTACGAGTTAGCCGCAGTACTGATTCAGGTCATTTCACAGAGGCGTTGGATTCCTTATTTTTTGCAATAGCTATTAGAATGTATCAAAGAACTTAAAAACACGCCCAATGATCACAACATCAAAAAATTATACCAACATGGATAGTATCACGGGAAAAGACCTTCAGTCCCTTATCAATACCCGGGAAGCCCATTGTATTTCCATATATATTCCCACCCATACCGCCGGTGAAAATGTATTGCAGGGCATGGACGCAAAGGCCCTTGATGTGGAACTCCGGAAAATACGCAAGGATCTCGGGGAACTCGGATGGGACCCGGAACAGGTCGAGAAGCGCCTTAACCCTATTGAAGAACTCCGCCTCGATAGTTCGTTTTGGAGGGAGCAATCCGAGGGCCTCGCTATTTTTGCATCCCCCGGGTGGTTTAAATTCTTCAGGTTACCCATTTCCTTCGAACCCCGTTATCGTATCGGGGAACGCTTTTACCTCGTCCCTATGGTTAAGCAATTGACCGAATCCGGGGGATTCTACCTCTTATCCCTTGAGCTGGAACGCATCCGGCTGTTTTTGGGTTCCCGCGAGGGTATGGAGGAAATCTCGGTCAGCGACCGTATTCCTGCGCAAAAGGAGGACCGGGTGGGCTATGATTATGAGCAGAAAAGCCTGCAAGTGCGAAGCCAGCCCAAGGGTACCGGTAAGTCCGGATACCACGGGCATGCAGAGTCCGATTGGGACCGAAAAAATGAAATCCTCCGTTTTTTCAGGAGTGTGGACAAAGGGTTAGCCCCCCTTTTGGATCAGAAATCCCCCCTTTTGATTGCCTCCCAGGATTATCTGGCAGCCATTTACAGGGAAGCAAGTTCGTATCAGAATATCCTGGAGGAAACCCTGACAGCAAACCTTTCAGAGGTATCGGATGCGGATTTGTGGGAAAGGGCTACTGAAATTATTGAACCTGTTTCTGCGCGCAACAAAAAAGCCAAATGGGAACGATTTGAACAGTTTCATGGAACCGGGAAGGCCACCACCCAATTGAATAAAATCCTGAAAGCCGGAGTTGAAAAACGGATCGACAGTTTGTTTATAGCCCGGGGAACAGAACGTTGGGGGACCTTTGATCAGGATACCCTGGAGATGCACACTGCTGACGCGCCTGCACCAAATGTTGAATCCCTGGTAAACCTTGCCCTTCACCTCACCCTGCAACAAGGGGGCAGTGTATATGAAATGCAACCAGGGGACATGCCGGGTGAAAATATCGCAGCAGCGGCCCTGTACCGCTATTGATGCGCCGGACGGAACCCAATTGATACGTATCCCGCTTTACGAAGCGGGGTCCGTTTTTTTTGAAAAGAACACACCCTGATCACATGACCCGCCATGCTGGAAATACCCCTGAGAAACCTTTCAGCCTTGATCCGGGGCAGCTGGCAGAGCGCATGGAAACCGATCTGGATAATGGGCTGACGCAGGCGCAGGCGGCTTCCCGGATCAGGGAAACGGGGTATAACGAAATCCCCAGGGAAAAGCCACCCGGGCCCCTCCGGATCCTCCTGAACCAGATCGTGGATCCGGTGATCCTTATTCTGCTGGGTGCCGCCCTCCTGGCCTATGTCTTCGAAGATTCCTGGCAGGGAACAGCCATCCTCATCGTGATCGTTATTACGGCTGCGATCGGGTTTTTTATGGAAGCAAAGGCCTACCGAACCCTGGAAGCCCTCCGCAAACTGGGTCAATCCCGTACCCGTCTGATGCGTTCCGGAGAAGTGAGGTCGGTGAAGATAGCGGAGCTGGTCCCAGGGGACCTCGTATTGCTTTCCCCCGGGGATGTGGTTCCAGCGGACCTGAGATTGTTCGATGCGGAGCAGCTGAGTGTAAAGGAATCTGCCCTGACCGGGGAGAGTATCCCTGCCTGGAAAAAGGAGGGCATCCTCCCGGCAGACACCCCGCTGGTAGAACGCACCAATATGCTCTATAAGGGCACCACAGTAATGACGGGAAGCGGGAAGGGGGTGGTCACGGCAACCGGGCCCCTAACGGAACTGGGTAAAATTCAGCAGCTGGGTATTGAATCCAAAGCCCCCAGCACTCCCCTTGAAAAGAAATTAAAGGCCCTGACCGTGCGCCTGATCTGGCTTACGGTGGCGCTGACCGCCATGATCCTGATCGCAGGTGTTCTAAGGGGTGCCCCCTGGGTACAGATGCTCGAAACCTCACTGGCATTGGCTGTGGCTGCAATCCCGGAAGGACTCCCCATCGTGGCTACCATTGCATTGGCAAGGGGTATGTTCAGGCTCTCGCGCAAGCAGGTGGTTGTTAAGAACCTACAGGCGATCCAGACCCTCGGGGCCACAGATATCATCCTGACCGACAAAACAGGGACCCTTACGGAGGATACCCTGCGGGTGCACAGCATCCGGTATGGTGCAGGCAAAAGGTCAATAGACCTGAAATCCGCTACCCCCATGGATGAACTCCCTCAGCCGGGAGCAGATCCGGTTTTCGACCTGTTGGTGAAGACGGCCCTCCTTTGCAATAATGTAAAAGCGGGCCAGCAAGGACAAAACGGGGATTCCCTGGAGGTGGCCCTTTATGATTTTGGCCGGGACGCAGGCTTTGACCCCGAGGAGCTCAGGCAGCATTTTCCCGAGGTTTGGGAGCTGCCTTTTGACGCCCGAAGGAAACTCATGGTTACGGTACACCAGGACCGGGAAAGGTTTATGGTCCATACAAAAGGGGCCTTTGAAGTCCTCGTGGAACATTGTTCCCACATCCTGGGCCCTGATGGCAAGGTACCTTTCACTGAGAAAAAGGCATGGGGGGAAGCATTAGGCCAGTTGGCTGTCACAGGGTTGCGTACGCTCGCCTTTGCCTTCAAAACGACTATGGAAAAGCCCACTGAAGACGTCCTTCTCAATGACCTCGTTTTCGTTGGGATTATCGGATTTATTGACCCCCCACGGAAAGATATCCGGCCCGTCTTCGAAGTATACAGGAATGCCGGTATCCGGGTAGTCATGGTAACGGGGGACCACCCCCAAACCGCCCTGAGGATTTCGGAGGAGGTTGGACTTGTAGATCCCGAAAATGGGAAATCCACAGTTTTTACCGGTGGCAGTTCCCATAAAGAAAAGGAGCTCGGCCAGGCGAGGGTTTTTGCCCGGGTCCTGCCCGAGGAAAAGCTTAACCTGGTTAGGCAGTATCAGGAGAAAGGGCATATTGTGGGCATGATAGGGGATGGGATCAATGATGTCCCGGCCCTTAAAAAGGCAGATATCGGCATCGCCATGGGTATCCGTGGAACGGAGGCGGCCCGGGAGGCTTCCGACGTAATCCTCAAGGATGATTCCTTCGGGGCCATTGAACTCGCCATACGGCAGGGCAGGGTCGTTTTCCGCAATATCAGGCAGTTCGTTTTATACCTTCTTTCCTGCAACCTCGCTGAAATCCTTGCCGTGGCAGTAGCGGCACTGGGAAGCCTTCCCTCCCCATTGCTGCCCCTTCAAATCCTTTTTCTCAACCTGGTGACCGATGTGTTTCCAGCCCTTGCGCTGGGCTTGGGCAGGGGGCCGGATGATATCATGGAACGCACTCCGGGGAACCCGAAGGACCCTATACTGAAAAGGGAAGACTGGGTCCGTATCCTAATCTACGGTCTGGCCATCAGCACATCCGTGCTCGGGGCGGTATTGTTCGGAAAATACGGCCTCGAACTGCCTGCCGCTCGTATCAACAATCTGGCCTTCTATACCCTGGTGGGTGCCCAGCTCTTCCATGTCTTTAACCTTACGGACCGGGGCTCCTCTTTTTTCAGGAATGAAATCACGTCAAACCCTTATGTGTGGGGAGCGATCCTTATTTCTGTCGGCCTGACTGCAGGGGCCTACTTCATACCCCCTGTGGCTAATGTACTGCAGCTGGAAGCTATACAATGGGGCTTTTTGGGGATTGCCCTGCTTTTCTCCCTGGCTTCCGTAGTGCTGATACAAGTGTTAAAGGGCATCCTGGGTTATGTTGAAAGGAAAAGGGGCAATACGCTGTAGGCCCGAATTGCAGTCAGGGTGGTGTAAGCTGTTGGAAAATACAGAGCTGTTCTGATTGGCCGTGCAAAAAAAAGACCAGAACACAAAAGTATCCTGGTCTCTCGGAATACGTTGGAAAACATACCAGAACCACTTACACTGACCTTTATAATCCCCTTTGCAGGGGCCCATAAAAATTCAAAAGGTATAAGGTACTATTCCAAACCCTTCCTGATACTGTAGCCGTTCCCGGTTACAATACCTAACCTTCATAAAGAAAACTTCAGAAGATTATGTCCAAATATAATAGGCATTACCCCGGCGGAAAATGACCTGGGTCAGTTTTGGAAAAAATATTTCATTTTCAGGAAATAACACAGCTCTGAACTGCGTCATTTCAGACGCACCTCCAGTGGGCTCTGTTACAATCAAATACGGGGTCCTTCATTGAATACCAGGGGTACCCCTGTGATATACACCTCGAAGGGAAATCCTCGCCCTTACACTTCCTTCAGGTGGTTCCCGCTTTCGAAAATGCGGAGGGCTTCCTGGTCCGTTACAGTACTGAAATCCTTGTAGAACTGTCCGACTGCCCGAAAATTATCAGGGGTTTCCAGGCAGATGACCTCATCCACCTCGGGCATGGCTTCCAACCGCCTGACGGCCTCAGGCGGCGCCACGGGAATGGCCACGATGATTTTGTCCGGGGCTTCTGAGGAAATCAGGGCTACGGTGACCCTCAGGGTATTTCCGGTGGCAATGCCGTCATCCACGACAAGCACTTGCTTTCCTTTGAGGGATAGCCGTCCGATGGGAATCTCTACTTCAGAATTCTGGGTTTGAGGAAGCATTATAATGTCAGAATTTTATTATTTACAGTCCACTGACGGGGGGAGCCTGTATACAAATTACGGATGCATATGGGAAACCCGAAATGATTTGCATCAATCAGCATGATGCTGGCACGCGGGGTTATGTGTACTGGGGAGCCAGGCCTGCCTTCAGCAGGATAAACTCACTGATATTCTCACTGCTGATGGCCCCTACCAGGGTTTCCCCCTCGAGAACAGGGAGGAATTTTTGCTGGTGGCGCCCCATGATTTCGATGGCTTTCCGCAAATCTGAATCCGGTCCTACTGATGGAAACGAAGTTTTTATCAGTTCCCCTATTGGCCGCTGTGGCGCCTTGGCGTGTTCCAGGATGGTCTTGTTTGGGAGGATTCCGATGGCCTTGCCCCCCCGGACCACGATAAAATCCTTCTCAGTACCTTTCAGAATGGTCTCAATGGCCTTTTGTAACGGTTCTTCCGGGTGGTGAGGGGTAAAGTCCGTAATCAGTGCCTCCCGAACCTTGTGGCCCCGTAGCTGGTAATTCTGCTGAACCATCTTGTTTTCCGCATAGGCCCCGAAAAAGATAAAGATTGCAATAATAACCAGGAACGGGTTAAACAACAGGCCCAGGATCAGGAAGATAAAGGAGAGCCCCTGGCCCAGGCGGGCTGCGATATCCGTGGCCCTGGCCCGGTTATAGGAAAAACCGAGTAAGGCCCGAAGCACCCGCCCACCGTCCATGGGGAAGGCGGGGATCAAGTTGAAGACCACCAACAAAATATTGGCCATTAAAAGGTAGACCAAAAAGGCATCCCGGGATGGAGCAGCAAAGAATTGCTCCCATTGTTCCACGGTAAAGCCCCGGTACTCGTTTAAGGGAACAACCAGCAACAACAAAAGGGCTATTAAAACATTGACGGCTGGCCCTGCCAGGGCCACAGCCAGTTCCCGCTGCGGCTCTTCCGGCATCTTATCCACGGAGGCCACCCCCCCGATGGGGAGCAGGGTGATCGAACGGGTAGGGATCCCGAAGCGGTGTGCCATGTAGGAATGGCCCAGTTCATGGAGGACCACGCAAAAGAAGAGGACCACGATCAGAGCGATGTTGAACAATACCATGCCCTTATCCCCGCCCTGCTTCAGGGTGGAGAACAGTACCCAGAGGAGCAGGAGGGTGAAGGTCCAGTGAATCTCAATCCTTATGCCTCCGACCTTGCCAAGTACCAGCGAACCTTTCATAATCCGAATTTTGAATGAAAATACACCCGGGGTTTCAATTTTACCATGATCAGGATCATTTTTGGGCATCATCGGGTTGTATATCTTTAATCGATTGTTAGTTCGATATCACATTTCATTTATAAAATTAAAGACCATGAAAAAAAATCCTTTTGCTTTTTCGTTAGTACTGTTATTTTTTGCCACCATCTTTACAGGGTGCAAAGCAGAAAAGAAGGATAATCAACCTGTTGATGCGGGTCCGGAAGTGGCCAAACAAGTGGAGCCTGCGTCCATTTTGGAGAACGACTTTGTTAAAGTGGTTGCCGTTGGCCTTGCTCCCGGGGAGGCATTGACAGCTCACCAGGGGGAGGAACGACTGGTTTATTCCCTTTCTGATTACACCATTGAGTGGAAGCAGGATGGGCAGGATCCCGGCAGCAAGGAATGGAAGCGGGGGGACGTACACGTCCATAAACCCGGGGAGCACAGCGCCGTAAACAACGGTAGTTCCAGGGCAGAATGGGTCATCTTTGTAAAGAAAACCGATGACCTTCCGGTATGCGAGGAAATGGATTCCGATAAAATTGTCACTGCTTTGGCAGGTGATGCAGCCCGTCTCCTCTATGATGATGCCAATTTCCGGGTTACTGAGATCAGTCTGGATCCGGGGGAGTCAATTCCGGAGCACCGTGGAATGAATCGCATCATTTATTCCCTTTCTGATTACACTATCCGGTACCGGAGCGATAAGTCCGAAGTTTCAGAGAAGAGTTATTCTAAAGGAGAAGCACACTGGCATGAAGGATGCCAACATTCCGTGGAGAACACAGGCACCACCGAGGCCCGTTTCCTTGTAGTGGCTTTTAAAGAAAATAGCGCTTCCCCGGATGCCGAATGACCAACCTATCCCCCCTGATACGACTAACTGATAAATCCGCCAAGATGATAAAAGACCTTACCGAATCTGGAATAATTGAGCTCCTTCAGAACAACTATGTCGGCAGCCTGGGTTTCATCGCCCATAAAAGTCCTTATGTACTCCCTGTGACCTACTATTACGACAGGGAAAACAACTACGTAATCAGCTATGCCCTGGAAGGGCATAAAACAAGTGCCCTGCGCGAAAATCCAATGGTTTCCCTCCTTGTATATGAGCGGGATTCTATGGAACACTGGCGTTCAGTACTGCTCCATGGGGTCTATGAAGAGCTGAACCAGATCGAGGCAAAATACTATCTGAAGGAATTTTCGGAGGGTATTAGAAAACTCCTGGAAGACCGCGGAAGTGATGAAGACTGGTATATTAAAGACTTCTCTGTAAAATCAGAGACTGAAGGTATCCCGCTGGTTTTCCGGATTTGTATCAATGAATGGTCTGGCAAGTACCGGGATGGATAAGGATTACCTCTAATCCATGGCTGGGGATTCAACGCCTGGGATACGTTTCCGGAATCAGGGCAGATTTGTTATTTGTTGTGATTCCGGGTTTGTATTTTAGTCCTCAAAGATTTAAACAATGAAACTGATTTCATGGAACGTCAATGGGATCCGCGCGATATCCAATAAAAACTTTGCCGAAATTATACAAGAACTCGACCCTGACATCCTTTGCCTTCAGGAAATCAAGGCGGACGAGAAAATAGTCCGGGAGGTATTAGAGCCCTTATCCGAATATACGATCTATGTGAACCCGGCTGAGCAAAAGGGGTATTCAGGTACCGCAATACTGACGCGAAAACCCGCTGCAGCCGTGAATACCGGTCCGGAAACAGAACCCTTTCTGCCCGAAGGACGTATCCAATGCGCCGATTTCGATCCTTTTTTCCTGGTAAACGTGTATGTTCCCAATTCCGGCCAGGGGCTTAAGCGACTGGATTATCGAAAAGACTGGGATGCCGCGTTTTTGGAATACCTGCGCACCCTTCAGGCGCAAAAACCCGTATTGCTGTGCGGGGATATGAATGTCGCCCACAGGCCTATCGATTTAAAAAATGATAAATCCAATTATGACAAAACTGCCGGCTATACGCAGGTTGAGATCGATGGGATGGACCGCCTGCAGGACGCGGGCCTCGTGGACATTTACAGGGAACGGAACCCGGATAAGGAAGTATACACCTACTGGAGCTATCGGTTCAAGGCCCGCGAACGCAATGTAGGGTGGCGCATCGATTATTTTCTGGTCAGCCGCGGACTGGTGGAACAAGTAGGGAAGGTTGCCATTTATAATGAAGTAATGGGGTCGGACCATTGCCCGATCGGCCTGGAGTTCAAGTTAAAGGCTTAATTCGAAAAAATATACAGGCAGATGGCGAAAAAAGAACAATACGACCTTTTGGATACCCCCTTAGAAGATTTTGTGCTGGCGGTCGACCTGGGCGGTACCCTTACCAAAATAGGCCTGGTGGGTGAAACCGGACAGATCTACAGGACTTCCGTATTTAAAACCGGTGCAATGGGGCCTTTTACAGATTTTATCGGTCGCATGGCGGACCTGTTTAAGGTTTGGAAAAAAGAGCTATCCGCAGCACCCCTCGCGATGGGCATTGGTGCACCTAATGCGAGCCCCCTTACCGGAAACATGGAAAACCCGCCAAACTTCAATTGGGGGAACAACATCCCGCTGCTGGATGCACTTACAGAACTCTGGGACCTGCCGGCCTTTCTCACTAACGATGCCAATGCAGCCGCACTTGGGGAAATGCACTTTGGGGTAGGCATGGGACTGGAGCATTTTGTCACCCTTACCCTGGGTACCGGCCTGGGCAGCGGCATTGTCAGCCATGGACGCTTGTTGACCGGAAGCCGGGGCATGGCCGGGGAAATCGGGCATGTAAATGTATTTCCGGACGGGAGGCAATGTAAATGCGGCCTGAAGGGATGTCTGGAGACCTATGCCTCGGTCACCGGCATACGCCGGACGGTCATGGAACTCATCGCCAGGGAACGCGCAGATTCGGTGCTCTCCGGGTATGCTTTTGACGAGCTTGAGGGGGTGACGATTTCCCAGGCGGCCCTCCAGGGGGATCCCATCGCGATAAAGGCTTTTGAATTTACCGGGGAGATCCTCGGGATAAAAATGGCGGATACCGCCGCCCACCTGGATCCTGAAGCCTTTATCATCTCAGGGGGCCTGAGCCAGGCCGGTGACCTGCTTTTGGACCCGATTCGCAGGAGTATGGAATCCAGGCTTTTTAGGGCCTATCGCGGGAAGATTAAGGTGTTGACCTCTGCATACAGCAGTGAGGAGGCGGTTCTCGGGCCTGCAGCCCTGGCCTGGGAGAACATGAAGGAGGTGCGTTGAATGCAAAGTGAAGAACGACCCGTATAATTTGTCTGCCCATTTCTCAGAGTTCCATTTTGCAACGTACAGCAGGAAATCCGGGTCCGTTTAAAGACCAAAACATTATATTCTGCGGGGCTCCACGGAATTCGGGAAACTGTTAGCCCTTCATGGCAGCCAGAGGCTTGAGTTGCGCTACCGGCCTGACGATCCCGGCAGCAGTGACGGATTGAACCACGATATCCACATCCTTGTAGGCTATTGGGGCTTCTTCTGCAATCCGGCGGTAAGAGGCTTCCAGATAGATACCTTCATTTTCAAGTGCTTCCTTGAGCACCGGGGCATTGACTTGTTTTTTTGCTGCGGTTCGCGAAAGCCTGCGGCCGGCCCCATGACAACAGGATCCAAAGGCGATCTCGCTGCTTGCAGCCCCCCCCGCCAGGATATAGGAGCTGGTACCCATGCTCCCGGGAATAAGGACAGGCTGTCCATAGGGTCTGTGGGCCTCGGGGATTTCGGCATGCCCGGGACCGAAAGCCCGGGTAGCCCCTTTCCGGTGTACTATTACTTTTTGCAGCTTCCCTTCAATTTGGTGCGTTTCGACTTTGGCTATATTATGTGCGACATCGTACAGAAGTTCCGGCAGGGCAGCTTCTTCACCGAAGATAGCCTTCCAGGCTTCCCGGACTTCCCATGAGACCAGTTGCCGGTTGCACCAGGCAAAATTGGCCGCAGCACACATGGCACCGAAATAATCCTGACCTTCTGGCGAATCAAAAGGAACACATGCGAGCTCCCGGTCCGGCAGTGCAATTTGATAGCGGGGCATGGCTTCCATCATTACCTTGATGTAATCTGTGGCAACCTGGTGCCCGAGTCCGCGTGAACCTGTATGGATAAGCACTGTTACCTGTCCTTCGTATATACCGAAGCCCTGTGCCGTTTCCTGATCCAGGATGCGTTCGACATAACCCACTTCCACAAAATGGTTTCCGGATCCGATCGTACCCAATTGGTCCCTGCCGCGTTGCCTGGCCCTGATGGAAACTTTTTCCGGCAGGGCACCAGGCAGCCGGCCATTACTTTCCGTAAGTTCAAGGTCCCTGGGATCCCCATACCCCTGCCTTTCAGCCCATTCAGAGCCTGTACGAAGTACGGCCTCCATTTCCTCTTCCGTAACTACAAAGCGTCCGGGCGTCCCCATTCCCGATGGGATCTGGGCGAATAATTCCTTTACGAGCCCGGGAACGTACGGACGGACTTCGGATACGGTCAGCGGGCTCAACAAAAGGCGTACGCCGCAGTTGATATCGTAACCGATCCCCCCCGGGGAGATCACGCCCCCGGGATATTGAGTAGCGGCAACCCCACCGATGGGGAAACCGTATCCTTCATGTACATCAGGCATTACAAAGGCTGCTTTCAGGATACCAGGGAGCATAGTTACGTTCACGAGCTGCTGTAGGGAGCGATCACCTATGATTTCATCCAAGAGGGATTCATCAGCAATGATGCGCGCCGGTACGCGCATCCCCGCCCTGAAGGTCTGAGGGATTTCCCAGCAATAGGGAGTTAAGGGAACGATATCTGATTTCTGGACTTTCTTCACTTACAGATCGAATAATACAGGCGTGGTCCACCTGCCTGTTTGGTCCCGGGAAACATGTGCCTCATGGTAAGTAACCGCCTTGATCTCATTCTCAAGGCACCCATACCACCGGCCGTAAATCCGGGCATTTAGCTCTGTGTTGCTCAACTCATCGAAATATACAGAACAGAAAAGCGCTTTTTGAATGTAGGTCAGGGCCAGTGCCTCGGACAGGAAATCGATGATCAGGGCGGAAGGGTCAGGCGCATGAATATGCAAGCTTAGCAGGCAGTCATAATGTTTGGCTTTTCGGCAGTACCCGGGCAACAATACTTCATTCATCTGCCAGAGGGCATTTGAATAGAGCTCTTTACGGCTGAAACCTTGAGCGAAGATGGCAACATCGGAGGTATGGTCCAGAGTGGTGGTCATGGCTTTAGAGGCTTGATTTTTATGAAATTCGTAATAAGTGGGAAATTACGCACTGATCTGAATCATGTTGGCAGGATGTGCATGAATTCAGTGGCCGCCGGTCATTCTGATTCTTTTAGTACCTTTAAGGTCCTTCCGTCCACCTGTGTTGGGGGGAACCTTTAACCTGTTCTTTTATGAGTAATTACCACATCAAACACCTGGAGGAATACTTCCAGGTCTACCGGAAATCCGTACGCAATCCCGAAGGTTTCTGGGAAGAAATTGCCGAAGAGCACTTCTCCTGGAGGAAGAAGTGGAACCGGGTCCTCCGTTGGGATTTTAAAAAGCCGGAAGTTACCTGGTTTGAAGGTGCAAAATTAAATATTACCGAAAACTGTTTAGACCGCCACCTCTCTACAAGAGGTGAGAAAACCGCACTGCTTTTTGAGCCCAACGACCCCAAAGAGGAAGCTCAGCACATTACCTACCGGGAATTGCACAGACGGGTCTGTCAGATGGCCAATGTCCTGAAAGCACAAGGTGTATCCAAGGGGGACCGGGTTTGTATTTATCTTCCCATGATTCCTGAACTCGCCGTTACTTTATTGGCCTGTGCCCGTATAGGTGCCATTCACTCTGTAGTTTTCGCTGGTTTTTCGGCCATAGCACTGGCCACGAGAATAAATGACTGTGATTGTAAGATGGTCATCACTTCGGACGGGTCCTATCGGGGGAAGAAGACTTTAGACCTCAAAAGCATTGTGGATTCTGCCCTGGATAGTTGCCCGGGTATTGAAAAGGTCCTTGTCGTCAAAAGGACTGGCAATGCCGTTACCATGCACCCGGAACGCGACTTCTGGTTGGCCCCATTATTGGAAGAGGCCGCCGAACATTGTGAGGTTGAGGTTATGGATGCCGAGGACCCGCTGTTTATCCTCTACACTTCAGGATCTACAGGAAAGCCCAAGGGTATGGTGCATACCTGTGGGGGTTATATGGTCTATACGGCTTATACATTTAAGAATATTTTTCAGTACAGGGAAGAAGATGTTTACTGGTGCACGGCAGATATCGGGTGGATTACCGGCCACTCCTACATCGTCTACGGACCCCTGGCTAATGGAGCGACTACGTTGATGTTTGAAGGCGTCCCTTCGTATCCGGATTTTGGCCGATTCTGGGAGGTGGTGCAAAAACACCGGGTAAATCAGTTTTATACCGCCCCTACGGCTATTCGCGCCCTTGCGAAAGAAAGTCTGGAGTTTGTGGAGCAATACGACCTCTCTTCATTAAAAGTCCTGGGCTCTGTTGGAGAACCCATAAATGAAGAAGCCTGGCACTGGTACAACAACAACGTGGGCAGAAAACAAAGCCCTATTGTCGACACATGGTGGCAAACCGAAACCGGGGGTATTATGATCAGCCCGATTCCTTTTGTCACCCCTACCACCCCAACTTATGCTACCCTTCCCTTTATCGGGGTGCAGCCGGCCCTGATGGATGAACAGGGGCAGGAACTAATGGGGAACCAGGTCTCCGGGCGGCTCTGCATCAAATTCCCCTGGCCTTCTATGGCACGGACCATCTGGGGGGACCACGAGCGGTACCGCCAGACGTACTTTTCAGCTTTCGAAAACATGTACTTTACAGGGGACGGGGCCCTCCGGGATGCCGTGGGGTATTACCGGATAACGGGCAGGGTGGACGATGTCATAATTGTCTCGGGCCACAACCTGGGTACTGCGCCCATAGAGGATTCCATCAATGAGCACCCGGCTGTGGCCGAGTCTGCCATTGTTGGTTTTCCCCACGATATTAAAGGAAATGCTTTATATGGTTTTGTGATCCTAAAGGAAATAGGAGAGGGGCGCAACCGGGAGAACCTCAGCAAGGAGATCAATCAACAAATTACTGAACAAATCGGACCCATCGCCAAGCTTGACAAAATCCAGTTTGTTTCAGGACTCCCCAAAACGAGAAGCGGTAAGATCATGCGGCGTATCCTCAGGAAGATCGCCTCAAAGGATACTTCCAACCTCGGGGATATCAGCACCCTGCTCAACCCGGAGGTGGTAGAGGAGATTATGGAGAATGCCCTGTAGAAATGCGATTACTTTTCTATGCCCCAACGCCGGTAGGCCGACCTTAGGAATTCCCCGTAGATCTCCTTGTGGATGGCAAATTGTTCATCGGTCAGGATTTCGCGAAGGTCGTGGTCCTGTTTTCTGAGGTATTCGTTCAGCCGCGCTTTGAATTCGGCCTTTGACAGGTTCTGGTCCTTATCGTCCAGGCGGGAGATTTTAGCGATATAGTAGATCAGGATACTGTTATACTGGGAATCCTTTTCCTCGGACAGCCCCATCCGCTTGGCTTCTTCATGGTACCACAACTGGAGGTTATCCCTTTCTTCGGGAGTAAAAATTTTGACTTTCAAATCCTCTTTACTTTCTTGCTGGGCATAGGCCGTAAGGGTGCAGGCCAGCCAAAACATCGATAAAAAAATACGTTTCATAAAATATGGGTTTTACCTAAGGGGATAACGCACAACCTGATTCTCTGGTACATCGGGGCGATGGAAAATTAAATGTTTCACTAATTTACGACCTATAGTTTAGGTCTGATCTTAGCGTTAATTGTATATTTGCCGCTCAAAATGAGGTCGCGTAGCTCAGCTGGATAGAGCATCTGCCTTCTAAGCAGACGGTCCCAGGTTCGAATCCTGGCGCGATCACTTAAGGATGAAAAGCCCACGGAAGTGGGCTTTTTTGTTTGAACGAGATTTGAGCTTGCTCAAAGATCAAAGTGAAAACAAAA
>Ga0272441_10005216_pt1 | contig 22807 bp, 36 predicted proteins | sample SSMProp6N_FD_193582 | JGI IMG/M metagenome (GOLD analysis project Ga0272441, IMG submission 193582) | Marine sediment archaeal communities from Little Sippewissett salt marsh, Falmouth, MA, United States - SSM-Prop-6N | ecosystem: Environmental > Aquatic > Marine > Wetlands > Sediment ... | reverse complement strand
CGATACATGTCTTACCATCAAAAGTAAATACCTTTGACATTTTGAGGTAAACATCTTCACCAATAAAGATAAATATATCTTCATTGATACGTGTTAGGGTGTTTCTTTGTTTTGTTAATTCTTGAACATCATTTTCTTTCATAGTTTATAGTTTTACATTACGAAATATGGTTATTTGACAGCCTTATAATCGATAATCTCAAATCCACCGGGAAAGTCATCATCACAACGGATAAGAAGTTTATAGGCTGTTTTCTTTTGGAACTTATAATTAAATTCAATCCATGTATCTATTATATGCCTTGATCCCTCAATAGGATATTCTATATGTGAGAAGTTATCATGTAATTCGGCATATTTTATTTTCTTTATCAATATTATATCCCAGCAATACACGAACACTATCATACGTGTATCTTTATCTTTAAGCTTAATATCATTGAATGATCTGGCCACTCTTATCACTTTACCACCAATATTGATGCTCATATTATTGTCATCTATAAGCCATAAATAATCAGGGGTATATATTGTTTGTGTATGTGTATTAAGTATCCTGTTACTGCTCAATAGGTAAACACCTTTAGCTATTTCTCTAACTATAGATTCTCCATTCATAACTATAAATATTTGTGAATAAAAAAAGAGGAACCAGGTTAACAGCAAAAAACCCGATTCCTCATCATGACAAGGATTAATAGACTAGGCGAAGACTATTCTCCCGAAGCATATTGTGGAGCTGAGGGGATTCGAACCCCTGTCCAGTCAGCAATCATATCCAACATTAACCAATCATAAAAACCTGCTATGAAAACCTATTCGAACTAGGTAAATGCCAGGATATTCTGTTCCGAGGCATCCTGGTTTGCCCGGCTGATTATGCAGCTACCTTGAGCTGCTGGTCAGCATGAAGAGATATTATATTCTCGTCATTTAATTGATTGACAGAAAAGTTAAAGAGATTATCTGTCATTGCTCTGATTGTGTTGGGTAACTCAATACTGCTGTCGATACCAATGTCAGCCCCAAAGAACGTGTTGTAAAAATAGATAATTATTCCATCTCATCATAATCTTTTTTATTAGCTATGAGGAATTCATATTCATCTTTACTAATTTCCAGGTAATTAAACCACTTGGATAACAGATTAAGTAATATCTTTGGATCATCGCCAAGCTTGTATTTACAGAGATCAAACTTAACCTGTTCTTTATCTGTATATATCTTATACATAAGGTGATGAACACCCTTACGATAATATTCTATGACGACACCACCAAATAGATAATATTTATACATATTTTAATCGAATTCAATAATTCTACCTATCCCATTAGGTCCTGTAGAAATACTTTTAATCTTTCTATGTATCTTTTCAAATTCATTGACAGGCTTGTAATCTGATGTTAGATTCCTTTTATACATTTCATGGCCTATGTAGTAAAGATGTCTTTCAAGAGCAAGCTTTCTATTCATTGATTCATCCATTGCCATATCTGCATAATAAGAAGCTATGGTATCAGAGTTAGGAGCAAGTGGTCCGAGGACAAAAGAAACCATCTCTTCACATCCGTTAATTTTATCAAGTATATAATTATAGATATTAACAAGATGTTTATCTGATATATCTGATATCTTTATCTTAGAACCATTTTTAGTAGTCCAAGCATAATCGGAATGATCTTTATATGGAGTTTTATATTTTTCCATTATTCTGTCATTTCATCAATAACTTCATCATATACTTTCTCAGGAACGAAATAGGCACTAGATCCATACTTTTGCATCCCTATATCATCACATATAAGGTGACAATCTGATCTGCCCATAAAATATTGGCTCTCCGGCCACTGAACTATTATATATTTATTCATCATCAAATATTTCGTTATAAATCACATAAATAATAACAATAATAAAAATAGCAAAGATCAATATAAGCATTCCAAAAAGTGTTCCGATAAGTTTGTCATCTATAGGTTCATCAAATGATTGTGTGAGAAAATTACCAAGGTAGTATGATCCTACAAAATAACCTATTGTTGTTATGGCAAATAAAACTTTTTTTAATTTATTCATATATTTAATATTTATCTATTTGTACTTCAGGATCTATCTCTCTGATAAGATAACGCATATAAGTAATAGCACTATGTTTGCTATCATAGTCTTTAACATACTTTGTTTCTTTTGTCAAGATTACGATTGCATGTCTGTCATGATGTTTTAAATAATTATATGATACATTAATTATTGACATTACAGGGATCCAATCGTCTTTGTCAATTTCTATCATTCTCATTGTTTACCTCCTCACTTTCTGGTATTGTATAATTAGTTGGTACATCACCTATTTTACCAAGCTGAAATTCATATCTTGATAAATAGATATATTCATATTGTATCTTTCCATCTTTAGTGTAATCGAAAGTAGCTTTTTTTATTCCCCACTTCATAAAGAAATGATGAAATGTTAATGCTGTTAGTTCATTCATAATTAAATATTAGTATCATTATTATCTTGATATTCATGATCATTTATCCTATTAAGAGCATCATCACACCATTTACGAACACTTACTGATAGCTCGTCAAATGAATGTTCAAAAGGATATTCAGGATTAAGAAAAGTGTCAACAAATTCAGGATCTTTATCCCATATCATTGTTATCTTTCTCATTGATAGAACCATCAATGGAAGATATGTCCTGAGCATATCGATAATATCTTCACTATCTACGAGTGTATATTTATCTTCTGCCATAGCTTGAATATTGCTGTTCTTGTCAATTTGTACTTGCTTATCTCAACAAAATTATATTTGAATGTAGATAATGGTCCTGGTTCAATTATGCCATTATCAATCAATATCTGGGCCATTCCTTCATTTTCTGAATAGTCCTTGACAAATACTTCATTTGAAGCACATCTTAGCTCAGGAAGGTTTACAGTGCATGTAGCGTATGGTTCAGCAGTGATAGGATCAGTGATGAACATAGCTCTGCGTAAATTCGAATATTGAGCACCATCTAAACGATAGCTTTTGTCATTAATCTTTATCATTATCATAATCTATATGTGTTTTGGTTTCATTTATTCCGGTTATTACTCTCTTATGCCAGGCTGAATAGTATCCCTGGCAATAAACCTTGTATTCAGTCATTATATTATCTCTAAGGCTTTCACGTTGATAGATAACAAACCTGCCAACAGTAAACATATCACATTTGACAGGTTGAGGATCACCTATGCTATGTAATGGTGATAGCACAAGGAAAAACAGAAATATTAATCTTTTCATAATTATTATCTGATAACAGATGGTATTTTAATATTTAACATGTTTTTACCATATAAAAGAGCTACATAATCATTATCATAGTCAGTGACATCGATAAGATCATCATGTATCTTCATTATATTACTAACAATGAGACCTGTATCATCGAGATAATACTTTGCACCCTTAGGAATTACAAATGGATATGTTTTGAGATATTGAAACTTGGCAAATCTCTTTGGACTTATTGCAGCATGAAAACCATTTTGTATAATCCTTGATTCAGGATAACGTAAACATTCCAATGTAGTAAACCCTACAAAATAATATTCACGACATGTAAAATCATATACATGAATAATATATCTCTTAACAAGTTTATTTTTATTGGTAAACATCATCTTCTGTTTATATGTAACACCTTTCTTCCAGTAAAAGTGATTGTATGGTGACATGTATTCAATGATATTTTCATCATTTGTCATAACAGGATTGACCTTAATCTGTTTAAACACCACTATATCTTTTTTAGCAGTGATTGATTTTTGTTGTCTTGTTATTAAGCACATAATATTACCATTTAAAATGATTTGATTCGATTAACGTAGTGGATAATGGCTGAATTTATTTACCATTACATTTTCCATAGCAATAACAGAACCATCTTGATTGGCTATGATAACATCATTGTCACCATCACCATCAAGATCACCTATAGCTACAGTTGTTACATTATATGCGTCAGCACCACTAAAAAATTTGATAACACCAAATTCATTAAATTGGTAATCACCAAGCTCATCATTTATTCTTGCATCATTATTAGACATTTCTATCTGTTTCGCACTCTTAGGAGTGCATGATGATAAAAGTCCTGTGACAAGAACAAATAGAGCTAACAGGACAATAAATGCTAAGGGATAAATTCTCTTTTTCATAGTTTTAAGTTTTATTCAGTTGCTTTTTTGATCGCTGCTTCTGCCTTATTGAATATAGATTCAAATTTACCAGCTTGTGAATCTCTACTTGAAGCCATCCATTGATCTATAATGCGTTTATATTCCATAAGGCTGTTTAGTGCCTCAAGCATTTCAGGTGCTGCTGCAATAAGCTTGGCATTGTCTTGAGTCACGTTTTCTCCTGCTTGGTTTACAATTATAGCTATAAGTGTTTCGCCATCTATAGATTCAACATCAAAGTTGTTTTTCTCTTTAACAATTACCCATTCTCCGGGTGTGTGTTGTGTTTTCATAGTTTTATTCTTTATGTTTTATCAACATTAATAATCCAGTGTAGCAAACACCAACACACAAGGCTATTATAAACACATGTATCATGATGTTTGGTATGTCATGATTACCCATGAAGAGAGATATAAATAGAGCAACTATACAAGCGAGTGATAGCAATATCAGTAACAGGTAATATATTCTCTTCATAGTATTAATTATTATCGTTTAACCATTTTCTTATTATAAGAATGCGATTCTTGTAATCATCAATCTTACGTTGATTTCTTTTATCCTTGGGTAGTCTCATCTCTTCGCGTATCTGGCAGCTATAAGACTGCATACGCTTTTTTAACATAAACTTTGTTATGTCATTCATTTGCTCAACTGATTTTTTATATTTATAGATGATATTTTTCTTATCATATTTATCTTCGTACATGATTTAATTATTTATTTATATAGTTATACACACTAACATTAAAACAATATATTAAAAATAGGCTGAATTGCTACATCACTGACAATCAAACCAAAACCCAATCAATCAAATCATCATGAGAAAACATAACCCAAAACACCCAGTTATCATACATAAACCGCTCAACGCACAACAACCAGGAGAACAGGTCAAGTGTAACAATCCAGCCATATCATTATAATTATCAACAACATTATTATACCATCATACATCATATAGATATACCTATGATATGAAGGTGCTTCCAGCACGTGTACTCACCAATCGCTCTGGCAAGGCCAAACGATGGGCGCTTGAGGCATGTTGACGTTATTGTGATGTGTTGAATGGATAAGCTCTGGAACGAGCTAAAATGAGCTCTCAAGCACCCAAATTTGACCATTCTATTCCGATAGAACATGTCAAAACAGGCAAAAAAGACCTATAATGACACTAAATCGATACTTTTGGTTAAAAAACGCACTAAATCCCTGTATTCATAAGAAAAAAAAAGCACCCGAAGGTGCTTATTTCTACGATGCAAGACTCAAGAATGTTCTTACTCTGCCTTTTTCTGCTCTGAAGTCATATTTTAGCTTCAAATTTTCAGGCTTAGAAATGATGTTTTCTACTTCATCACTCAAAGCAATACCAATTCTCTGGTATTTGTCTCCTGTTTTTGTATTGACTATATTAACAAGTATTTGAGGGAAAGCCCTTTGTTCCTCGTTCCTTTCATAGTCAATAACATTCATCACAATATCGGTTTTACCGTCAATTTCTTGCGTAACGAATTCACCCGAATATAATCCCTCAGGAATATTTGGGATTGGCTTTGTAATGATAACGCCGTTTTTTTCCAGCTCTGCAAGTACTTTTTTACCTGCCTCGAGACCTAAATTAAATTTTTTCATTTGTAATTAGTTTAATTAATAAAAGATAGTTATTTGTAGCAATACAATAGGCTGCACCATCGCCGACAGACGGCGGAGCGCCCAGCATTGCTGGAACCATAGAGGGGTTATTATGAGGTGTTCCCTTCTCTCTTTTATATGGTTGGGGGGTGGTCTCTTTTGCTTTGTTTGTGGTGATTGTGTTGTATGATGTGAAAATGGATGAAAGTGAATTTGCCTGGGGACGGTATTATGGTGTATGGGTATTTTTTGATTTTTGTAACGATTTGGTGTGTTGGTGTGTTTATCTTTAACGATTTACATATAATTGGGTGGGGGTGTTTTATTATGGGGGGTGGTGTTTATATTGTTATATATATATAATAGGTATATATTGGCTTAGAAATACGCGAATATGAACAATTAAATATTTATAGTCATGATTGAAAAGATTACGAAAACTAATTTCACTCCCAGTAAGCTCGCTGTTCCGGCCTATGCCGAGAAGGTAAACGAGATCATTGAGAAGCTTAATGATGTGGCTCCCGTGGGATCCCTGTTATATGTAGATGGCATACTCTCTGCCAATCCCCTTGTCTATGGTTTTCCTATCTGGAACGGTGTTGACCCTTCAGACTGGATAACATTTATGGATGACTTTGTTAATATGCCTCTTGATAGTGGCGAGATCACTCATTGGGCCATAACAAGAGGTGGTGGAACAGCTTCTGCTGCTGTTACCTCAGCTGATGGCCTTGGTGGATGGTTAAGCATTACCAGTGACGGGGATAACAATGATGATTGTTATGTCACTTCGCGTAGTGAAGCCTTCCTGTTTGATACGGATAAGAAGGTGGCCTTTAAAGCTCGTATACAGCTTACCGAGGCTGCCACTGATGATTCCAACTGGTGCGTAGGGTTCAGCGATACCGTGGCTGCCGACTTCCTGCAGGATGATGGTGCCGGTCCAGCTGCCACGTATGATGGTGCTGTATTCTTCAAGGTTGACGGTACCATGGAGATACAGTTCGAGACATCGAATGCCGGCACACAGGTAACACAGAGCCTATGTACCTTTGTCACAGCAACGACATATAACCTGGCCTTTATCTTTGACTATAATGACGGTGTGACAGGATATATCACTCCTATAGTCAATGGTGTGGCTTACTCACGTCATGCTATCACTATAGCAGGGCTGCAGGAGATGCATATCATCATGGGTGTTAAGTCCGGTGGTGATGCAGAAGAGACCCTTCTTGTGGACTATGTGGCCGTGGCACACGAGAGAAGGTAATAAGAGGATTTTTCGGTCCCATATATTTTCTTTCTTAATTTTTCTTTTATAGTTTGTCCGGGTAGCGAATCAAAGTAGCTGCCCGGATTTTCTATTTTGGATAGTTTTTGCGTAAAAACTGGTCATTTTTCTTGACTCGTATTATATAAAAACATATATTTGACTAGTTTTTGTAGAATAAGTGGTCATATATGGAGATAAGTGATGGTCATAAGTGGGTTCTTTTAAACAATGAGCAAGGTGTGGGGTGGATAATAACAGATGTGAGCATGATAGCCGAGTTTCTTAGTGTCAGCCCCTCCACGGTAAGGCGAAGGATCCGTAATGAAGGTGAGGATTTTTCTCTTAATGGATACCGTGTTATGAGCCTTCCTTATTATAAAAGCCGTAGAGGTAAAAAAACGTAAAAAACAATGTCATGGGCTACAATGGAAGAGATAAAAGGATGGACCCTGGGGGAAGCAACTTCAACCAGCAGTACAAAGACTATATCACCAGGCGTAGGCAGATGCTTGACTTTCTGATGAATCCCAAGGTGCTTAATAAGATGGAGGGCACCCGTTATGAGGTCTATGTGTTCAATATGCCCGGTGGACAGACATATGTAAACCTTAATTAATAACATATAGTAGCAGTATGGAGATAAAGCTATGAGATATTTAATACTTACGGACCACCCAAGTAAATATAATGACCTGCGTGTGTCCAAGAGCCAGAAATACCTTGTTGACAGTAAGACATTATATATACCACCTATGGTGGCCAAATTCTTTTGGGTGCCGGGGTATACATGGATGGTATGGCTGATAACCCTTTTCTATCGTTTCGATGCCCTCTATTGCCACGACCTGTTCCTCAGCTGTGCAGGCGTGAAGAGATGGAGAAGAAAGAAAGTAATATGTGACCTGCATGAGAATTTCTACGATTGCTTTAACCATGCCAGGTTCAGGTTCAGGTTCCTTAAGTGGTTCTTTCGCCCTGCAAGGATAAACAGGATGATACGTAAGGTCAAGAAGCATGGCACCATTGTCACCGTGACAAAGGGCATAGCCGACATGTATGGTACAGACCTGTACTATCCCAATGTAGGTGTTAACAGCAATGAGTCATTGGGTGTCATGCATAAAAGGCTTGTCTTTATTGGTCGTGACCGTGGCCTCAAAGATGTAGATCATGATATATACCATATAAAAAGTGAATGCACCGTCTTTCTCAAGATAAGAGGCATAGGGCTGTTGCCCAATCCCGATAATCCACAAAACAACCATGCCAGCCCTAACAAGCTGTTCTGCTATATGAATAGTGGCATGCCCGTTGTCTGTGCCAGTCACATGAGAGAGGTGGTCAAGGTTATTGATAAGTATGGATGTGGCTATTATGAAGATACCATTGATCAGGCCATAAAAAAAGCAATGGATGATCCATATATAGGTATCAAGGCTGACAATGCGAAGAGAGCCGTGATAGACGAATATAATGAAGAGAATCTTGTTGTTCCATTTTTTAAAAGTATACAGTAATGAAAGATATAAGAAAGGTCAGATGGGAACTGGCTAAGAAGCTTAAGAGAGGCAAACCATTTATCTTCAAGCCTACGATGAGATGTAACCTTAACTGCCCCTATTGCAGCGTTAATAAGGCACATGGCAGGGCCCCGGTATTTGATGAATATGGTTATAATTACTGGCTTAGCAAGATAAAATATACCGATAATGTGAGACAGGTAACTATCAGTGGTGGTGAGCCGGGGCTATATAAGGGCCTGTCCGATCTTGTCAATGAACTGGTGGATGATAAGTACATAGTGCTGATCTTTACCAACCTGACAAAGATAGATGAGTTCCTTAAGATCAAGAAGACATGGAGGGTCATCTTCCTTGCCAGTTATCACCCTGTCTTTGCCCTTGATAAGTACCTTGAGAACTATTCCTTCCTTTTCAGCCGTTTCTATATAACGGCAAGGGAAGTGCTTAAGAAAGGGCATGAGTCAGAGAGAAGGCTTGACTTTAGCAAGATAAAGTATGAGTACGAGTTTCAGGATGATGAGTATGTTGAAATATATGCTCCTGACGGAAGGCTGTTCTACAGCTGTCATGAGCTTGACCAGGCAGGGAGGTAGTTATGACTGAAGGATTTGAACTGCTCATATCAATAATTATAATATCAGTATTTATATACCTGGTGTTTAAATATCTCGGTGATGATAGGAAAAGCAAACAGTAAGATCTGGATAACAAAAGAGGAATGGGATGCTCATAAAGCTTATGAGCAGCAAATTCATAATAAGCTTGTAAAAGATATAATAACAAGGAAAAGCCTTCCATGGTTACTAAGAATGCTTGGGTTTAAGTACAGGTGGAAATCTAAAGTCCTCTCTAAGCCTAAGCAGGTTGAGAATGGTTCATATATGTACACTATTCAGATAATTGAAGTACATATAGTATTGTTTAATATTGTTTTTAAGAAGATAAATTTACTAAGTAATGAGCCATAAAGATTGTAAGGTGATAAAGCTCATACCCGAGCATAATCCCAAAAGGAAGATAACGATATATCCTGAGCCGGAGATAACAAAGAAGGATGTTGATGAGTTTTTTGACAAATACATCGCAGGGGCAGACCCTGTAGATGACTATCATATAACTATAACAAAGAAATCAGATTTAAAAATTAAGAAAGATGAATGATTCAAAGATTTTTAATATTGTATTGAGAAGGGATTTTTTCCCTGTGACGAATACTGTATTTCTTGCCCTGTCAAGAAATGCCAGTGGTAATGACATGAACCTTGAACTTGAGATAAGTGGCGATATTAATAAGGGATATAATAAAGTTCATGTGAGTGTAAGCCTTGCGGCTATATATTATTCTAATAAGAATAGGGATTTCTCAGAATTTCCAACATGCAATCTTATCAAGCCTATAATGACAAGTGGTTTTGAGTATGATATTTATGCAAGCCTTAAGGATCAGATGGAAATAATTCAGGAATCAGACAGGCATATAGCATCTAATATTATACAGTATGTTCTGAAAGGTGAGGACTGGCTTGACTGGAACAAGATCATTAGTGGTGATGCTCCTATCGATGGTAGAGACCGGAGGATCCCCAATAAAGATTTTAAGAGACACAGTTTTGAAAGAAAGTCAAAGGATGGGATAAGTGCTGTAGGTAAGAAAAAATAAGAAACCTATGAAAAAGACAATAATTAGTTTTGTATTAGCTGTTATTTGCCTTAGTGGATTTGGGCAGAAAGACACCTCAATAGTGACACCGACAAATGCAAATTATCTTATTTATGTATCATGGGATTCTATGAATTACTCTGTTGAACCTTATAATGGCAACTACATAACAGTACAAGATCTTATAGACTATCAAGAGTATTGTTATAGTGATAGTGTGCTTTCCCAAAATTTAACATGGTTTGATGTATCAGATAATGCCTTAAAAGACGTATACGAACCACACGAAATACCTACTCTTAACGGTTTCATTAATTGGATAAAAAAGAAATATAAGTAATAATGGCTGAAGACAGACAAATAAAAGAAAAAAGCAGACAGGTTGACTTTAACCGGTTTAATATCAGTGGCACGGTAACGCGTATATACCCTCTGCAGAAGCGTTCAGAACGATTCATGAAGCAAGAATTCAGTATTCGCTTTACCGATATTAACCCTTTTAATAACAGGGTGGCCGAGAGGAATATTAAGTTTACGCTTATCAATGAAGATATACGACTGCTTGAGAATGTGCGTGAAGATGACCAGGTTGAGGTCCTGTTCTATGTCGATGGAAGAGATTACACCAAGGATGGAGTGACCAATAACTTTACCTCTCTGGCTGCCATAGGGCTTGTCAATCTTGACAATATGGATGGACTAAGAGAAGATAAGAAGAAAGAAGAAGATCCGAGAGACATATTTAATAAAGCTATAGATAGTGCTTTTTCCTCTGATGACAACCTTGATATCTTCAGTAAGAAACAGGAGAAAGAAGAGGTTGAGAAAGATGATGACTATAAGGTGATCAAGCCTGCTAAGGAGAAAGAACTTAATGAGACAGAGAAGGAAGCTCTTGAGGACATGGATAAGGAGATAAAAAAAGATTCTCCAGACAAGGCTCTTGATGAATTTGATGATTTACCATTTTAAAACATAATACTATGCTAATATTTGATATTAACTCCATGGTTGAAGGACTTAATACCGACTCATGGTTTGAACTACTTACAAAACAGAACTTATGCATCTATGACGGACAGGGTAAATCAGGCACATGCCTGCCACCATTCGTTGTAGATGACAGGGCAAGCGTTGAGTACGTTGCCATTATCGATGTGAAGACTATGAGCCAGGAACAGCTCGATGTTCTTAACAAGGCTATAAGGAACCTTGCTGAAGATAAGTACAAACAGAATGAGGAGGCCAAGCTGCTGTTACAGCAGAATAATGAGAGGCTGATAAAGTACCTTAAGGACCTCAATGATGAAGTTGAGGGAAAAGATAAAGATGAATAAAAATAAATGTATTCATTAATACTTTATCAAGCTATTCATTAATATTAATATTTACGTAAACATTAATACTATATCAATTAATACATTAATACTATGCCAGAAAAAACAGTAATTTACGAAAAGACAGGGAGAGTCTGTAAGGTAACTCCCAGGATCCCCATCGAACCTATGAGAGGAATGATTATCATGGATGTTATCGATGTTAGGAGTGAAATTGAAAAACGAATGGAAAAGCAGAAACTACAGGTGCCTGACAAAGAGAAGCTACAGAACCAGATACGGCAGGAGATGCAGAGTAAAGGCGTGACTGAAGTATATAAGGAACACCCGGACCAGGGCATTATAATGGCTATAAGACCTGAAGATGCAGAGGAACATGGTTTATCAGTTGGAGATAAAGTGATGTACCTTGGAATAAAAGATGCTGCATACGTGGTTGTTTTCAATAAGAAAGTATATCGTGCATATCGTGTATCATCACTTATATCCAGGTACTTAACAGAACAGACCTGATCCCCCTACCAAACACTTTACGTGTACCCGTAGCCACCCCGGTTACGGGTTTTTTATTTATGTATACATTAATTCCTTGACATTCTATTAATTTATTCGTTAATTTACAGTATTAATTTATACATTGATAGAATATACAGGTATTCATTAATATAATATCAACATGGAGATTAACAGCAAACAGGAGTCCATCCCTGTCAAAACAACAGAGGAAAGGTTCTTTATCGAATATCTCATTATCAAGAAGCCTTTTTTAGAGATCATACTTAGCAAGGTCAACAAGACGAAGGTTGTTATCCATCCCAAGCCATTACGTGTATTCGCATTACTGCTGTACTATAATTATCTTTATCGTGAATATGATGATGAGATCAAGTGGAAGATGGTCTTTGACTATGACACGAAGGTAAGGATAATGGAAACGCTAGATATAAGCGAAGGACAGCTTAACACCTACCTGTCAACACTGAGAAACATTAAACTACTGAACGGTAAGAGCATAAGCAAGCCGTTCATTTTTTATCCGGAAAGTGGCTTTGAGCTTACTTTCCGTTTTGATTTTAATGGCAAAAGTGAAACTACCGAAGCATGAAGAGCCAGGTGACAAAACGTATAATCCGGGAGATAGCAGCAGAGGAAGGCATGAGTGAATGGGCCGTACACCTTATAGTGTCCAGCCAGTTTGAGAACACTGCACGTATAATGCGTAGTGCTGAGCCTGATAAACCTGAGACATTCAAGGATATCAGGCTTAATGCCTTCTGTAACTTCAAGGTTATAAAGAAACGGTTCAAAAGGTTTAAGGGGCGTGAACATTATGAAAAAGAGAAAAGGGATCGCTCTTACCAGAAAAAAATAAAGAAATAGCATGAAGAACAGTAATGAAGGAATGTCAAATATTACCAGCAACAGCTTCTTTGTAGAGAAGAATAACAAGCTGATGATCAACCCAAAGGTTCTGATAGTGCCTGAATTCAGGGAGATATGGGAGAGAGACAGGAGTGTAAGGAAGACAAAAGCTACCAATGAGCTTATATATGTCTACCTGATGAGCGACTTTGACAGTGAATATAATGCTTATGGACTAAGCAAGGAAAGCATGATAGCCAGTGATGTTTTTAATGATAAGAGGTACAGGCCGGATCCTGTAGTTAAGAAAGCTATATATAAGTACGAGATATTGCAGCAGTCACCATCAATGAGGTACCTTCGTGCCATACGCAACAGGATAGACCAGAACATAGGATACCTGGACAAATTCATGAAGAGGGAGAACAAAAAGGATGATCCCGACTTTATAGCTATCAACCAGGCTACACAGGCCATGCAGAAGATGGAAGATGTGCTTGAGAAACTGGAGAAATGGGAAAAGAAAGTGTATCATGAAGAGGAAGATATGCGTATAAGGGGTGGTGGAGTGCTTAATGTATTTGAAGATCCACAATCAGCCGAGTGGAACAGGAAAACTAAAGCTATGCAATGAGGTTAACAATAGAACAGCTAAAAGAACAGAGGATAGGCTTATATCGCAAGGAGCCACATTATAATGCTGATGAATTTACTGTTGCAGCACAGCATTTTAAGGAGTTTGGTGCATACACCAACCATCCTGTCAACACATCACCGAAGAGCAAGTGGTATAAGTTTTGGGTCGAGGAAGCACGGAGAAGCGTGTATGGATATAATATAGGTCGTGACTATATACCAGGATATTTCTACTGGTACCTTAATTACTGTCCTATCGAAAAAGCTGTTCCTATTGAAGATGCAGACAAAGAGAGCATATTCACCCTTAATGAGAATAACCTTTCCTACAGTGATGATGATGATATATTCGGACTGACCATACCTGATGAAGATGATTATGATACCTTTATGGCAGAGAGGGTAACATCATTCCCCGATTACTGGGATTACGACTATAAATACTTTCACTACCTCAATGAGGCAGAGATAAATGGTGAGCATGCCGCTGTCCTTAAGACCAGGGGCCGTGGATACAGTTATAAGGGTGGATCAATGCTTAACAGGAACTTTTATCTATTGCCAAGAAGCAAGTCCTATGCTTTTGCCAATGAGAAAGAATACCTTATCAGTGACGGACTGCTTACTAAGACATGGGATATGATGGGCCATATAGAGACACATACACCATGGGGCAAGCGTAAGGCACGGACAGATACCATGATGCACAAGAAAGCATCGTATCTGAAGATGCATAAAGGCATACAGAGTGAACTGGGATTCTTAAGCGAGATAATAGGCGTGTCCTTCAAGAATAATCCTGATAAAGCCAGGGGTAAAAGGGGTAAGTTGATATTATGGGAAGAGTCAGGTGTATTCCCTGACCTGTTGAGAGCGTGGAATATAGCACTAAGCTCAATGGCACAGGGCAGGATGGTTTACGGATTGATGGTGGCTTTTGGTACCGGTGGAACAGATACAGACGACCTTCTTGGCCTTGAGACACTATATAGTCGTGGCAAAGGATACAAGGTATATATGATACCCAACAAAATAGAGCCAGAGATGGGGTATGATAAGACAGGCTTTTTTGTAGGTGAGCAGCATAATAATGAAGCTGCCATGGATAAGAATGGTAATAGTCTTGTTGATAAGGCCATGGGTATGATAGAAACAGATCGTGAACAGATCCTCAAGGACAGCCAGAACAGGGAATCGTACCTCAGGTATATAGCAGAGAAACCAACAAAGCCATCGGAAGCACTGTTGCAGATAGGAAGCAACATGTTCCCTATAGATCTGCTGAAGCAGCATAAGGCATACCTTCTTACTCATAAAAGCACATGGCTTGATAGCACATGGATAGGCGACCTGATGCCTAATCCAGAGACAGGAGAGCCTGAGTTTAAGCTTGCCCCTACAATGAGCATCATAGACCATTATCCACATGATGATATAATGGACTGGTCCGGTGCTATAGCGATATATGAGCCACCGATAAAGAATCGTGATGGGATAATACCATTTGGAAGGTATATAAGTGGCAATGATAACTATGATCATGATGATGCTACAACATCATCACTGGGCAGTACATTCATACTTGATCGTATAACCGAAAGGATAGTGGCTGAATATACAGGCAGGCCGATAACAGCTGACAGGTTCTATGAACGTAATCGTATGTTGCTTGAATATTATAATGCCAGGCAGAATTTTGAGAATAACCTTCGTGGTCTAGAGCAGCACATGCGTAAAGTGAGAAAAGACCATCTTCTTGTAGACACGCCTGAGATAATAAAGGACAAGGTGGCTGATGCAAGGGTGCTGAACAGGAAAAAAGGCACTCCGGGAACAGCACCGATAAAGAAATATGGTATGCAGAGGATCCTTGAATGGCTGCTTAGAGAGGTAGAGAAAGGAACAGGGATATACAACCTTCACAAGATACGCAGCATAGCCCTTCTTGATGAGCTTATATACTGGAACAGTAAGGGTAACTTTGACCGTGTGGATGCCCTGATATACCTTTTTATCCTTCACGAAGATATGTATCATCATATACCCGATCCTGAGCAAACTAACAAGCCAAAAATACATCCTTTTTTCGCTGAAAATCCACTTTTTAAGCAGAATATGAAAGATAACAATAAAATTATAATGTCAACATCCAATAATAAAACCCTTTTCAAGCAATGATTAGGAATATATATCATATTATAATAATTTGCACATAATCATAGCAGTAATAAAAATAAAACTACCGAAATATGGCTAATTCTACAGGAACAGACAGTAGTACAAATGTGCTAAAGTTTCCCCGACAAAAGATATCACGTAAAGAGAAGACTGAAGACTGGGCAATAGAGAACATCAAGGCCGGCATAGCTATAAGCAATTATGATCCTGGCAAGATGCGTAAGACAAAAGACCAGATGGATCTTAACTATCGTCTTATATCAGGTGACTTTGATGAGAGTGACATAGACAAATCACTAAACCCTATGGGATTTAAGGGCGTTAATTTCCCTGCCAAGGTACAGAACTACCCTATAGAGCTAACAAAGATAGGAGTGCTGAAGGGTGAGGAAGTTTCAAGGCCTTTTAACTGGTTCCTCAGGGCCACAAATGACCATGTTGTTATAGAGAAACAGGAAAGGGAGTCTGACGAGGTGCAGAACTATATAGCTGCAGCAATGATTAACAGGGATCTTAGCAACTCCCAGATAAAGAAAGACCTGACAAAGATGAAAAGGTACTATACCTATGACTACCAGGATCTGCGTGAAGAGATGGGTACCCGACTGCTCGAACATATATGGGGAAGCCAGAAAGTACCTATACTGACAAGTGAGGCATTCTATGATATAGTGACCGTGGCTGAAGAGGTGTATGCATGTGACATATTCCATGGCGTGCCAAAGAACAGGAAGGTGAGACCGAATGAGCTATCAGTAGTAGGTAACGGTAACAGCATATATCTTGATGACAGCATGATCTTTGTCGAAGACACGATGATGAATGTAGGCAGTGTGCAGGATCTATTCTATGATGAGCTTACCGAGGAACAGGTTAAGATGCTTGACGATGGAAGCCTGGCCAATAAGTATGACAGCAGTAATAATATTGTGCTTGCAGGACCTGTAAATCTTGAAGAGGAATATGCCATACAATATGGTACACAGCTGATACCTATATCAAGCAAGGACACCTTTAAGTTTGGTGGCAGCTTTGACCAGGAAGGAAATGTGAGGGTCATACGTGTTGTATGGAAGAGCAAAACGAAAGTGGGTAAGCTGACATACTATGATGAAGACGGGGAAGAGCAGTATGACTATGTATCGGAATACTACAAGGCTGATGAAGCCAGGGGAGAGAAGATAAAATGGGAATGGATAAGCGAATGGTGGCAGGGATACCGTATAGGCAATGATATATATGTTAAGATGGAACGCCTTCCAAGGCTGGGCATGACATATGAGAACCCTTCAAAAGTATTACCACCCTATGTAGGAACGATATACACCATGGGTAATAAGGCATATTCGCTGGTAGATAGGATAAGACCATACAAATACTTATATAATATAACGATGACAAGGGCTGAGATGGCCAGTGCACGTAACAAAGGCATACTGGCAGAGATGGACCTTGCCAGGGTGCCTGAGGGATGGGATCCTGAGATATGGATGATGTATGCAGAGCTTAACGGTTACTTCGTCACTGACTCCTTCAAGCAGGGTAATGAGGGTGCTGCCACAGGTAAACTGCTGGCTACTCTTAATAACCGTGCTCCTTCATCTATGAACCTTGACTCTTCACAGGTGATAATATCCAACCTTGAGTTTGCCAGGTATATAAAGAACGAGATAAACGAGATAACCGGCATCACACAACAGAGGGAAGGAATGATGGGTAACCGTGAGACCCTTGGTGGCATCAATCGTTCATTGCAGCAAAGCACATTCATAACGGAAGAATATTTCTATATACACGACAATACCAAGCTACGGCTGCTTGAGCTTAACCTTGAGACAGCCAAGCACTGCTATAAGAATGAGAAGCTGTCCTTGAGTGTTATGGATGACGGGCTTATAAGCAAGGCCCTTGAGGTTGATGGTGCCATGCTTAGTGAGACATCATTCGGCTATTACCTTAGTGACGGAAGGAACGACCTTGAGCTTATCAACTTTGTTAAGCAATACGGTCATGCTGCACTGCAGAACGACAAGGCCAAGTTTAAGGATATCTTCGAGGTCATGAAGACTAAGAGCATAGCTGCCATAGGCAACAGGCTGCAGGAAGCTGAACAGGATGCAGAAGATGAGCGTACCCATGAGCTACAGTCACAGATGGAACAGCAGAAGCAGATAGCCATGGATAATATAAGATGGGAACAGATGAAGTTCGAGCAGGAACAGCAGATAAAGATAAAAGAGCTTGAGGAAAGACTGCATGAGAAGCTACTTGACCTTGAGATGCTGAGGATAAAAACGGACAGCACGAACCAGCTTGAGAATAAAAGGATAGAGGCTGATATAGAAAATATGAAGGCCAAGATAAAGCTCGAATATGATAAACTGAGGGATAAGAATGAGCAATTCAACAAAGAACTGGCACAGGAGAGAGAACAATTCAATAAGGAGATAAGGCTTGAAAGCAAGAAGCTATCACAACCTGCGGCGACAAGCAAATGATAAATTAATGAATACGTTGATAGACTATTAATTTTATTTTGATACTCTATTAAAAATAAATTAATATTTACTAACGATAAAAATATATAATGAAAATCTGATTTGACAGTTATAGTGGTGAAATAAGTTGAATCATGATCTATTAAATTGTAAAATTGTTTTAAATAAAAAAGCATGGAAAAGCAGAAAAGTAATCAATCAAGCGTGTTCGATGGATTTGATATCGAAGCTATTGAACAGGGGTTGTCTATGAAGATACCTTCAACGCAACAACAAACAGATTCCGGTGGTGAGGGATCTGGTGAAGAGAAAGAGAAACTAAAAGTAGAGTTACCTGTTGGTGACGACAACCTTATTAAAGTTCCTGACACGAAAGAAGAATGGGAACAGATGTATGGTAAACCGGAAGAAAATACAAATGAAGAAACAATTCCGGCAGCAAGTGGAGAGACTGATGGTGGTGAAACAAAAAAGGAGGAAACCGATGACACTGGTCAGGGTGAAGGGGAGGATGCCAAGATCAAAGAAGATTCACCACTTTATCTCCATGCTGCTACTCTTCAGGAAAAGGGCATCCTTCCAAACCTTGACTTAGACGAACTAAAAGAGCTTACCTACGAAGAGGCAGAAAAGTACATCTTTGATAAGCAACAGGAATATATCGATAAGGGCCGTGATGAATATCGCGAGTCACTGACCGATAGCCAAAAGAACTATCTTGAGATGATAGACAAGGGTGTACCAGACGATACTGCTCGCCAGCAGGCATCACTTGAGAAAGCTTATGGAGATCTTACCGATGAGGTTCTTGCAGATAATGAAGAGCTGATGGAGAGTGTCATATATAATGCCAATAAGATCAAGGGCCTGAAAGATGAGAAAATAAAGGTTATCATCGATAAGGCCAGGGAAGATGAGAAGCTTTTTGAGGAAGCCAAGGATGCCAAGGCTGACATTGATGCTTATCTTGCCGAGCAGAAACAGGACATGCTCAACAAGGCACAGGAGAGAGAGGATGAAGCCAGGAGGGAAGAGGAAAGGATAAGGGCAGATGTTGAGAAGAGTGTCAATGAGACAAAGCATATCCTTCCGGATATAGAGGTTACCGAGGCACAGAAGAAAAGGATACTTGAGTATATGACCAAGCCGGTTGACTATGTTAACCATAATGGCAGGCGTATACCTGTCTCAAGGATCAACCAGAAGCGTAACGAAGATAAGATCAATTTTGATATCAGGCTCAATTATTATATTGAGCTTGGTCTTTTTGATAAAGATGCTAACCTGTCCAAGCTGATGAAAAAAACCAACAGCACGGCAGCAAAGCGATTCTCTGAAAAGCTCAGGGGTGATGATACCTCTGAGAGTATTAAAGTAAATAAGCCTGGTGGAGAAACGGGAAAGAAGAGTAAAATAATTTTTCCACCGGAAATACAATAACTAATAAATAGTAATAATTATGAAACTTATTTCACCATTACAGGAGTATGAACCACAAGATTTTAGTGGTCTTGTGACTACAAACCATCTTGGTGCTCTCTATCAGGAAAAGCCTACTGAGACATCAAAGCTGGTAACGATGATGTATCGTACCAATGTCGGGATGAATTTCGGCATGGTACTTAAAAACTTCGAACCACTATACCTTGATACTGATGCTGATTTTCGCTGGCATCTGCAGGGTGACTCAAACAAGAACATTCCTCTGATAGGGGCTATGGTCAATGGATCTGATATCTCTGCAACTACCAAGACTGGTATAGCAGGAGCCAGGTTTGACCTTATATTTCCTGAGAGGTATTTTTCTGACACTAACATAATCGTTGGTGAAAAGAACCAGGTTTATCCTATCCGTATTGTCGGCATACCTGAACCTTATGGAGCAGGTCTGTGGCTATACCATTGTGAATTGCTTACAGGAGATCAGACCCTATACATACCATATAGTGAACTGACAGCTGGCAAGCGTTTCAGTAAGGAATGGTCTCTGGTAAGTAAGACTCTGTCCGTTAAGGGTGGAACACCGTCATACACCAGTCCATTCGCAATGAGGAATGTCTTCTCAATGATCCGTATGGAAGATACTCGCCCTGGTAACATGATATCAAGGCCCGTAGCTTTCTCATGGCCGGCAATAGATGAGAATGGTAAGCAGAAATTGTTTACCACATGGACTCAGTATGCTGACTGGGAGCTTGAAAGGCAGTTTCAGGATATGAAAGACAAGCTTCTCAACTTCGCCACCCTCAACAGGACTGATAATGGCGAATTCCTGCAGAAAGGTATATCAGGCTTCGAGCTTGAGCAGGGAGCAGGTCTTGAGCAGCAGATCGAATCAAGTAATATATCATACTACAATGGTTATGAGCTTGACATCAAGTGGCTGACCGAGCATATCATGGACCTTACTGACAGTGAGAAAGGATATGGAGAGACCAGGCGTATCATCATGCGTACAGGTAAGTGGGGTGCTTACAACTGGCATCTGGCTATCAAGGATTACTCAGCACTCTATACACCTCTTGCTACAAATGATATGATATATAAGACTGGTGACGGCTTCGGCTTCAAGGATAACTTCCTTGAGTACCGTGGACCCGATGGTTCTATTGTCAGTGTTCTTGTTGATCCTGCCTATGATGACAGGGCACGTAACAAGATCAAGCACCCAAGCAACAAAGGTGTAGCCAAGAGTTATGAGTATCAGATACTCAACGTTGGTAAAGTTGGTGGAGAAGATAATATCAGGCCTGTATACCAGAGGGGAGCAGATGATATATTCGGTATGGAGCCGGGTCTTCGTGATCCCTTCCAGCCCAATATGCCTTCACGCTTCATGTCGACAGGTAAAGATGGATATACTATCCACAGAGGATTTGTTGGTGGCATAATGGTTAAAGATCCTACAAGGTGTGCAACCATCAGGCCAAACGTTCTTGCTCCGTAAGAGAAAAGTGGTAATTAATTTTTAATAAATAAATTGTAGCAGCATGGAAAATATTACAATGGAACAACAGAAAACGGGAAATAAGTTAGGTTACATAAGGCACGGAAAAGTGAAGATTGTGCCTATCAAACGATCAAGTGACTGGTTGCCACCGGATTCAGACAGTGCGTTCTTGAACACCGGGGCAACAGTCTCTTATGTCGTACCTTTACATGCCCGTACAGGCTCTATCGTTGATCCCCTTGAGGATCTGACAGATGAGCAGAAAGATAAGGTCGCCAGGGAACTGGGTCTGGAAAGCAGGGAAGAGCTTAATCCACGAAGAAAGCCGAGTGAGAATTTCTGGCTTAACAGGAACGTGGTGATAGATAAGAACGGACTGTTTCTTGACCTAACAGATGTAGGTGACTTTATCAAGTTTAAGATTCTTCAGAGCAATAAAGAATATATAGCTCCCTCATGGTCCGACAGGTATGAAAGGGGTGAGTATAAATTCGCTATTGTGTTCGAGGAAGAGCAGTATAAGCTTAAGCTTAATGAGATCGATTCAAAGAGGGAGGCTTATATGCAGTTTGGCAAGATCGATGGCAGCAGCAAGAAGATGGCTGACTTTTTATGGATATACTATCTTGTTGAGCCAAAGAGCAAGAGACTGCCGAACAACCCTTCCATGGAATATATGAAGAGTACTATTGGTACTATCATTGAAGAGTCACCGGGCAAGTTCCTGAGTATACTTACGGATCCACACTTTGAGACAAAGGTTATCATACAGAAAGCTATGAACCATGGCCTTATTCATCGTGATGGTATGTCTTTCAGGATATTTAATGAGAATATGCAGCTTAACTCGCTGGATGAGCTTGTTAATTTCCTTGAAGATGAAAGGAACAATACTATCCGTCTTTCACTGATAGGTAAGACTGAGATGCTTGAGAGTGGAGTTAGTGAGAGCAAGGATGAGACAAAGATGGCTTCACAAACAAAGGAGTATGATGATGAGAGGGAAAAGCTTCAGCAGCAGAATGATGAGCTGAAGAAAAAGCTTGAAGAGCTTGAGAAGAAGATCGGTGGTGTAACAGATAAGAAGAAACCAATCAAGCGAACTGCCAAGCCAAAGGTTGAAGCCAGGAAAGATGATAATGTTAAAGAGGTCAAGCCCAAAGAGGGAGAAGACAAAGAGTAATAATTAATATCTCCGGATATGACGGAAGCTGAGATGGTTGATGCGTTCAGGATTCACTATGATATAGCTAATCTTGACGGCCCTGAATATGAGGATAATGAGATATATCCCCTTCTTAATAATGCTCAGGTGATAGTAGTCCTGGACAAGCTTAGGAAGGGGGAACTTTCTCATATTACCAACGTGATAGAGAACGAGACAGGCAACCTTGCTGCAGGACTGGCCTTCAGCAATACGCGAAGGTTCACACCTACAGAGGAATATATAGGCTTTATCAGCGCCAAGATGAAAGGTACACGTACAACATTCAAGGCTACC
>Ga0272441_10005215_pt1 | contig 22807 bp, 15 predicted proteins | sample SSMProp6N_FD_193582 | JGI IMG/M metagenome (GOLD analysis project Ga0272441, IMG submission 193582) | Marine sediment archaeal communities from Little Sippewissett salt marsh, Falmouth, MA, United States - SSM-Prop-6N | ecosystem: Environmental > Aquatic > Marine > Wetlands > Sediment ... | reverse complement strand
GACTTCGCACAGGACGTAGCGTCCTGCGGTCCCGGGCCTCTCGGCGACGATGGATGGAAGAAGCGACTCACCTCGCACGGACCTCAGCGGCGCAACGTTCATCGCTTCACATATCGTGGGGAAGATGTCGTGGTGATGAGCCGCGATGCCGTCGGTCCGCCCCGCGCGGCCTTGGGGGTGGCGCACGATCAAAGGCACGCGCGCCGAATCTTCCCAAAGGTTCATAAGGCTCCAGCAGCCATGGGCATGAACGTTGGCACCGTGGTCGGTCGTATAAACCACCATCGTATCGTCGGTCAGGCCAAGCTCGTCCAACTCATCCAGAAGACGTCCTAGATAGCCGTCTAACATGTGGCAGAAAGCGTGGAAACCCACGTGCGCTCGACGGATATCATCCGGCTGGACGTAGTCGCCACACTCGAGGTGCCGGAACGCGCGGAAATACGGGTGCAAGGTCTGCGGGTCCTGGAAGTACTTCTCGGGCAGGTGGTCGAGTTTGACCAGGGGTTCGAAGCGATCCCACTCTTGTAGAGGAGGCGCCCATACCGGATGCACCTTAAGGAAGTTGACGTTGAGCACCCAGGGCCGATCGGTGGGCCGATCTTCGCGAAGCCAGCGAACGCTTCGATCGAGTGTCTCAGTATCCGGGGTGGTTTCGGGGTAGTCCTGGCGGCGGCGGGCGCCGCGAATCCACTGGAGGTTCTGGAAGCGTGGGATGATCTCGCGCTCGCGGTACAGCGAGTGGATGTCGAGGCTGGCGCGGTGACGCGGCAGAATCTCTTCGCTGATGCCATGATCGCAACCGGGCTGGAAGTCCAGCTTGCCGACCGTCGCGACGTGAACGCCTTGATCGCGCAAGTGTCTTGCCCAGCCACCCCGGCCGTTCCAGGGCGTGGCGTTGCACCAGACGCCGGTCTCGTGTGGGTGCAAGCCGCTGAACAGAGCTCCCCTCGCCGGGACGCAAAGCGGGCTGGCACAGTAGGTGTAGTCGAAACGCGTTCCCTCGGCCGCAAGGCGATCGATGTTCGGGGTCTGCGAGATAGGGTTGCCGTAGCAGCCGACGAACTGCGGGTTGTGATGCTCCGACACAATCAGCAACACGTTCATTTGACATTTCCCATATAGCCCTTTTGAGGTCTCGGTTGCCGCCCGGCGACTCGGTAGCGTACCGCAGATTTGCCGCGCCGCCCAGCCCGAGTGCGTTGACTGGCGGACGGTTCAGCCCAGGGCGCGAAACAAGAACGCGGGGTTGGGCGAGCGCAAACGTTTTTTTGCTTTAGCCGATTTGACTGGCGGCGCGAGCGGTATAGCATCCGATGTTGTTCGGGCCGAGGCTTCTGTTCTGGAAGCTGACAGATTTGTGTGATAGCGGAATCTTCCGCACCGGGTCGGACGACGTAGTTGCGCGATGCAGTACACTCTCCATAGTATCTCGCAACGACTGCAACGCAAACCGGATTTGCGGGAACGCGCGACGCTTGCCGGGCCGCATCCGGGGATCGGAGCGACGCGGGCTTTGGCACGACGTGTGGCGTGACGGCCCAATCTGTCGACCAGGGACGCGACGGCGATACCGCATTACCCGGCGTGATCTGACTGGCTGAGTTCTAGCGCAGCAGATCGCTGCTCATTTCGGTGGCGTGGTAGATCCCGGCAATCCGGCCCGCTTACGGTGCGTTTACGACACAAGCTGCGATTCATAGCTGAGCGTTTCAGGAAGGCACCAACCCGCAGATGGCGCTTATTGAAGGAAGACTGCCGAGATCGACAGCTCTCGGCCAGCGGTGATTCCGACGGGGTGAATGGGGCGGTGCGCCGCAGCGTGCGGCGCACGCCTGCAAGGCTAACGGGGCTGTTGGAGGATACAACATGTCGAGTACAAGATCATCTCAGACGGTATGGGCACTGACGTTGGTCGTGCTCATGGCCGGGATCGCACCCGAACGGAGCGGTGCGGACCCGCCCAATCAGATGGTGGACGCGGCTGCGGTTCCGAAGTACGTGATTCCGCTGGTCATCCCTCCGGTAATGAACAACGACGGCGAGGCAGACAGCTACGACATCGCCGTAAGGGAGTTCAAGCAGCAGATCCTTCCGGGAGGGATATGGAACACGCTCAACGGCCGGAACGACAACTACAAACCCACGACGGTATGGAGCTACGGACCTGCGGCCGACGGGACGCCCAGGGTTGCACCGGACCCGGGCTCCCAATTCAATTACCCGGCCTACACGATCGAGACGATGTCCGGCGTGCCTGTGGACGTCAAATGGATAAACGACCTCGTGGACGCAAACGGCAACTTTCTACCGCACCTGATCCCGGTCGATCAGACGCTTCACTGGGCGAACCCGCCAGCCGGTCCGGGGAATACGGATTCGGTGGGTACGGACCCTGAGGCGTATGAGGGCCCCGTTCCCGTCGTGGTGCACGTGCACGGTGCGCACGTGGATGGGCACAGTGACGGCTACCCGGAGGCGTGGTGGCTGCCGGCCGCCAACAACATACCGGACGGCTATGCGACCCACGGCAAGCTATTTGACGACAAGACCGGGGCGAATCCGGGCAATCTCGGTTATGCTGAGTACTTCTATCGCCAGGATCAACCCGCGACCACGCTGTGGTACCACGACCACGCGCTGGGGATGACGCGCAACAATGTGTACGCCGGTCCGGCGGGCTTCTGGCTGATCCGGGGCGGCAACTATGACGGCGCCACCGACGTCAACACCGGCAACCCGGCCGTGCTTCCGGGCCCGGCTCCCGCGGCCGGACAGGCCGTGCTCGACCTGAACGTGCCAGGCAATCCTGTCAGAAACAGCATCCGTGAGATTCCGGTTGTTGTCCAGGACCGCTCGTTCAAGAAGAATGGGAATCTGTTTTACCCGAAGACGCGTGCTTGGTTTGAGGGGCTCAAACCGCGCGACCTGAACATCCCGTTCGCGCCTGACTCCGACGTAGCCCCCATCTGGAACCCGGAGGCGTTCTTCGACGTGATGGTGGTCAACGGGGTCAGTTGGCCGGAGCTCACCGTTGCCCCGGCCTTGTACCGTCTGCGTTTGCTGAACGGATGCAACTCGCGCTTCCTGTGGTTGAAGTTCGACGATTCCGATGTCGAGGTGTACCAGATCGGGGCCGAGCAAGGCTTCCTGCCCGAGCCGGTCCTGCTGAACGACCTGGATCTCGATGAGAGCGGCGACGGCACGGCCCAAGTGCTGATGGGCCTGGCGGAGCGGGCGGATGTGATCGCCGACTTCAGAGACCTGGCGGACGGCACAGAGGTGCTTCTGACCAATATCGGTCCGGATGAGCCGTTCGGCGGCGGCATTCCGGGCCATGACTTCGATCCCGCGGACCCCGCCACCACGGGCAAAGTGATGCGTTTTGTCGTGGATGCAAGCCTGAACGGCGCGAGCGATACCGACCCGAATGGCGCGACGCCTGCCACCGATCCGGAGGACCTCGTGTTGAACGCCGAGCCGGCTCTCGGCGAGGCTGCAGGCGATCCTCGTAACGTGTCGCTGAACGAAGAAGAGTCGCTGCAGGTGTGTGTGCTGGCAGACGCCGACACGGGTGAGTACCTCATACCGATCCAGGAGGTCGACTGCGCGTCGCCGCCGCCGGAGGGCACGATTGTGGTGCCGTTCGGACCCACGGCGGCGCTGCTGGGTCAAGTGGACCTGACCGACCCGAACGAGCCGGTTGGGATTCCGCTGAGGTGGACCGCGTCCGGCGTCGGGTTGCAGAAGACAGTGACCGTGCCTTCGGGCCCGGTGGATGTCTGGGTCACCGAGAATCCGGCGCTGGACGCCACGGAGGAGTGGGACATCTACAACTTCACCGAAGATGCCCACCCCATCCACCTGCACCTCGTTCGATTCGAAGTCGTAAAGCGGCAGGACTTCGCCGGCGACGAGGTTCGCGATCCCGAGCCATGGGAATCGGGGTTCAAGGATACGGTGATCGCCTATCCGGGCGAGATCACCACGGTCAAGGCGCTGTTCGACATTGAAGGGCTGTACGTCTGGCACTGCCACATTGTCGAGCACGAGGATAACGAGATGATGCGGCCCTACTACGTCGGCGATTGACGGCCGACGACTATTGACCGCGTCGACAGCCGGAGAGAGGAGCCGTCCGACGGCTCCTCTCTTTTGCGGTGTGCCGGGCATGGCACGATGGACCTGAAGGCGCGGGTCGTTCCCGAACGCGATGCCCCGATTCGTTCGCTGAACGGCAAGGTTGTCGCCATGGAGCGTCATCCGCGGGAAGTCGCGCGCCAAGCCGTCAGTGTCAGAGGCGAGCGCCCGCGAGGCGAGCTCGCGAGGGCGAGCCATCCGGTAGAAATCGATCGAGGCCGTAGCGGCCGCCAGGTGGCGGCGAGCGGGTACTCAGCGTGTGGCTCTGGGAGGGGCGAGTCGACATGGGTGCATCGTTCGCTTACTCGATGCCGAAAACGCACCGGTGCGATCGCGCGCCTGGCGAGGGTCAACTTATCAGGGATTTCCCGTATAGCCCATTTCAACACCGCTGCCGGCTTGGCCGGCCGATGGGGTATCGGTGGATCTCGTTGTGCTGGGACAGAGATGTGGGGTGCCGGCCTCGCGCGTGATAAACTAGGAAGAATATAGGTATTCTATGGGCGCAGAGGCGGATAGAGCGGGCCTACAGGCATCGCTGACGAGTGTTTCGGCCGGCCAATTCTGCGTTGTGTCTATCCGTGCAGCGGTCGTGTTGTGAACTGCGCCGGGGTCTAGCTGGACAAGATGGTCGGCAAAACATACCCATCGCCGGTTGACGGTTCTGCGCTGTTCAGCCGATAATACATAGGCAGTCGCTTCTCAGCCGCGCGGGAAGATTGGCACGCGCGCGAACACTATGTCTCCGACATTAGGGGTATAGCGCCGGGCTTGCATGGATGTTCGTGGTCCGGTATAAAGGCAGTATTGAGAGTCGGGGAAAGTGGCCCCGTCTTTGGTGGCGTTGTCATTTCTAAAAGGAGCGGTGCGACATGTGTGCAAAGTATGCAGGGTGGCTTGTGTGTGTGGCGCTGTTGGCGTGTGTTCCGCTGAGCGCTGGTGCGGCGGAGTGTCAGGTTACGACGATTGCCGACAGCACGGGTGAGTTCAGCAATTTCGCCGCGTTTCCCAGCATCAACAACCTGGGGCAGTCCGTCTTTCTAACGTTCTTCGATGCGGATAGCCATCTCGAGGTGCAGCTGGGTGACGAGACGGGCCTGAGTATGGTGGGCAGCTCGGCATTGACGCCGCCGCCGGGTGAAGATCCGAATCGCTACGGATGGCAAATCCAAAGCTACCACTTCGGTTTGAACGATGCCGGGGCCGTGGTAGCGTTAATTAACAGAGGAGCGTTGTACGGGGGGGTCGGCATCTACAAGGTCGACGACTCTGCCTTTACGACTATCGCAAATATCGTCGGTGCGTTCGGCAGCGTCGGCACGTATGTGCTGCCCGACGTGAACGCATCGGGCGTGGTATCTTTTGGAGGACAGCCGGATTCGGGTTCAGGACTGGGATCGAAGGGCATCTTCACGAGTTCGGACGATGTGTCCTATACCACCGTCGCCAACATTGACGGCGATTTCTATGACTTCCTGGGCAATCTGGGCAGGACGTCGGTCAACGATCAGGGCATGGTGACGTTCAAGTTCATCTACGACGCGATGGGCGGCGGGATTGCCAAGGGAGACGGCGGTGCGACTACCGTAGTGGCCGATACCCTTGGCTCGTACGCTGGTTTCTCCTGGCCGTCGATCAACGGTGCGGGCGCGGTGTCCTTTATCGCGCAGTATGACGCGGGCGGTTCCGCAATCGTCGTGAATAGCGGCGGAAGCGACATGGTCGTTGCGGATACGAGCGGCCCGTATTTCACTTTCCTCGACGAAGTGGCGCCCATCAACAGCGCCGGCGACGTTGTGTTCCTGGCCGTATTGGACGCCGGCGGCGTGGGTCTGTTCACCGGCCCCGACCAGGTTGAGGACTGCATCATCAAGACGGGCGATGTCTTGGCAGGGTCCACGGTTGTGGAACTCCGTCTGGGCGCCGACAGTATCAATGACAGCGGCCAAGTGGTTTTCAAAGCCAAGCTGGCGGACGGCACCTACGGCATCTACCGAGCCGACCCTCTCGGCGACGTGGACGGAGACGGTGTGGATGACGAGGTCGACAATTGTCCGGCCGTGGCCAATCCCGACCAGACGGATACCGACGGCGACGGCCTGGGCGATGCGTGCGACGACGATGACGACGCGGACGGGCTGAGCGACGCGGACGAGGCCGTGTTCGGTACCGATCCGCTCGATCCGGACTCGGACGACGACGGGATGCTCGACGGCGCGGAAGTCCTGGCCGCCGACGGCACGGGGTGCCCCGACCCGTTAAACGCCGACTCGGACGGCGACGACCTCTCCGACGGTGCAGAGGTAACGCTGGACACCAACCCGTGTGACGTCGACACGGACGGCGACGGCGTGTGGGACAATGACGATCCCCTTCCGAATGAGCCGGGCGTCACGACGGGCTGGCTGGAAGACGAGACCCGGGATCAACAGGAGGAGATCCTCGAAGTAACACTGGCCGTCTTCGATGCCCCGAACAACAACGCTGCCAAGGGACGCCGCAACTCGCTGGCGAACCGGGCGGCCGCGGCGGCCAATGCCATCGCCGACGGGAGCATCCAGCAGGCAATCGATATCCTGACAAGCCTGCTGGCGAAGGTGGACGGTGTGACACCCCCGCCGGACTGGCTGGTCGACTCGGCAGAAAAGACCGAGATGGCGAACGACGTGAGCCAGTTGATCTCGCTACTGCAACTGGAGCTATAGTACTAGACATCGTGTAAAGCACACTTGGGCTCAGGCGCCGCGTCCGGCAAACGGACCCGCGCCTGAGCCCTTTGCTTTGGCCCAACCAAGTGTTGCCCCGATCGCTTTGCCAGTTGTCGTGCCGACGTTGACGGGGGAAGGTCGGCAGGCGAGCATATCCGGCGCCCATGCGAGTGTTGGCGCTGGAACCATACTATGGGGGAAGCCACCGCGCGTTTGTCGACGGATGGTCGGCGTGCAGCCGGCACGACTGGACGTTGGTGACTCTGCCGCCGCACAAGTGGAAATGGCGGATGCGGCACGGCGCGATCACGTTGGCCGACCGGGTGAATCAACACGCCGCGGCCGGCGAGACGTGGGACGTGCTGCTCTGCTCGGACATGCTGAACCTGGCGGAGTTTATGGGCCTGACCGCGGAGCGTGTGGGGCGTCTTCCGTCGGTGGCCTACTTCCATGAGAACCAGCTTACCTATCCGGTACGGCACGAGGATGAACGCGACTATCACTTTGTGCTGACCAACCTGACGACGGCGATAGCGGCGTCGAGCGTGTGGTTCAACTCGGCGTTCCACCGCGACTCGTTTCTGGACGCACTGCCGGGGTTCCTTCGGCGGATGCCCGACCACCAGCCGTTTGACGCAATCGAGCGCATCCGAGCCAAGTCGCTCATCCGGCCACAGGGCATCAACGAGCTGCCGCCTCGCGGACCTCGCAAGCCCGGTCCGATGCGGGTGCTCTGGGCGGCAAGGTGGGAGTTCGACAAGAACCCCGAGACGTTCTTCGAGGCGATCAGAATGCTCGAAACACGAGGCGTGGCGTTTCGCCTCAGCGTCATCGGCGAACAGTTCCGCGAGTCGCCTGAAGTATTCGCCCGGGCCCAGTCGCACTTCGCCGACCGGATCGATCGCTGGGGCTATCAGGCCGACCGCGGCACGTACGAGGCCGCCCTGTGCGAGGCCGACGTCATGGTTTCGACCGCGAATCACGAGTTCTTCGGGGTGAGCGTGGTCGAGGCGATTGCGGCTGGGGCATATCCGCTATTGCCGCGACGTCTGGCGTATCCGGAGATCCTCGGCGGCGAGGAGGCGGCCCGGCAAGACGGTTTCTTCTACAACGGCAGCGCCGAGCAGCTTGCCGCCAGGCTGGCCGGGCTGGCCGATAGGCTCGCACGCGGCGATCTGTGGCGGGGCGAATCGGATCGGGCCGTACGCGCGGTAAGGCGATTCTTCTGGCCGAGCCTAACACCGAAGCTGGACGAGGCACTGGAAAACGTGGTCGCGAGCGCTGCCAGAGAACGCTAACGCTCTGGCGCGCGTGTCTGGTGGGTAAGGACTGTCCGGTCGCGGCGCCGGCCGTCGCGACGTCCCAGGCCCCTGCCCTCACCTCGAGCCTCCGTATCGGTGTGACGACCCCTCAGTCCCTCACCAGCCGACTCGCGCACATCGGGCGAAACGGCCAGCCAGAACAGGAGCAGCAAAACGGTTACGGCTGCGAAAACGACGGCGAAGATCTTGCGCAGGGCGGCGCGGCTGATAAGCCTGCGGTAGATGCCCACAATCTGACCCCAGTGCAGGACCACGTGCAAGACCAGCAAACCGAGCAGGATCAGGCCCAGGATTTCGTGCAACCAGCCCCAGTCGTGGCGATCCCATCCGAGCATGTAGAGTTCGACGTCGCGACCGTATCTGAGCACCCGTTCACGACCCGGGATCAGAACCAGGTCCATCAGGAAGCCAAGGCCGGCCAGCGCCGCCATGACCAGCATCATCACCGCATCGATGATGAGATTGAGTTTCGCCTTCGTCATTTTGCGGACTCCGTACCCAAATGCCCGTCCACGACGTTAGCGGAAGCCACGCAGCCACGTCAAATCAGCGGCGTGGACCCACACTCGTCGGAGCGATACCCTGAGGTTCCGGCGAACAGGCAAAGGCAGGCAAGTCCTGGAGGGGCAGCCATGGAGAAGGACACATGAGCATGCTGAGTCGAAACCTGGTAATTGGGTCATGGTTGAGCGTAGTGCTTGCAGGTTGCTCGGCCCTGCCGGAGCCCAAGACGGCAGGCACCGCGAGCGAGCCGTCGGATCCGTCGGTTGGGCAGACGGCCACGCCGGCAGCCAAGCCGATTGCGCAGGCGCCGGCCAAACGGCGAGGGTTCGCCGAGGTCGAGGTGCATCGCCCCAAGCACTTCCCGCATCGCATCTGGGCAGCGTGCGACTTCGAGGCCCGCACGACCGACTACGGCTGGTTCGGTACGGCCGAGACACAGAACATCCCCAGGTATCCGGGCAACGTAACCGCAATGCGAAGCCATGCGTCGCAGAAGTATTCGTCGCGCTATGTGGGTATCAATCCGGTACCCGGGCCTCGCATGGGCGAGATCAACAAGGTGTACTTTCGCTACTACCTGGAAGGCACGACCGACGCCCAGGTGCAGCACTTCAACCTGTCCGAGAACGACAACCACCACATCAGGGTGTCGGGGTTGACCGAGGGCAAATGGTCGCAGGTGACGCTGAACTTCACGGCCCACTCGAAGCGCAACGATGGCAGCCCGGGCGCGATGAAAAAAGGCGACCGGATGGACGACCTGAAGGTCTTCCTCGGCCGGTTCGGCGATGGCCGGCAGTACGAGATGGTTCTGGACGACGTGATCTTCTTCGCCGAAGACCCCGCGGTGCCGCCCGACCCCGAACCCTTCCCCAACCGGGTGATCTACCTGGCTGCGTTCGATACGGGCGAGAAGGACAAGTACTGGCCCGGCTCGTTCGAGATCGTCGACCGGCGCCTACCCGCCGACTCGTACTGGCGGGTTGCCCGCGCGGTACCGCACAAGAACCCGCCCAACAAGTGGATCCGCCTGCAAATCAAGCCGCCCAAGCCGGTGGGCGAGGTGACCAAGCTGCGGTTTCGCTACCACCTGACGGGCACATCGAGGATGACCGTGCAGATCTTCGATCTGACCGACATGGACAACCGGCACATTCGCCTGGGTGAGCTGACGCAAGGCGCCTGGCGGACGGCGAGTCTGAACTTCACCCGCGACGCCAAGCGCAACGACGGAACCGACACACCGTTCGCCACCGGACACGTGGTGGACGACATCTTCTTTTTCGTCAATCCCGACGGCGAACAGGATGTCGAGCTATTGATCGACGAAGTGGTGCTGTACGACGGGGGGCGCTGAGTAGTAAGGTGGATCCTACCTCGCCCTGCGTCGGCGCGTCCATTCCCGACTCGGCGTGACGGGCCTTACGACCTCGGTGTGGTGGCTTGATGACTCGCCCCACGTCCCGTCCAATCGCTCTGGTCGAATGACGCTACGCCACCACTTGCGTGGAACGGCGCTTGCGGCAGGCGCGATCGATGCCCGGAAGGACGTAGTTGGCGGCGACGACCTCCCAGCTCATCTGGCTGGCCAACTCGTAGCCTCGCTCGATCAGGCCGACCTTTTCGGCGTCGCAGCGGGGCAGTCGCTCGACGAGTTGACGGGCCACCTGCCTGGCGACGCCAGCCTCGACTTGCTCGCGGTAGGTGCGATTGATCTTGAGCAGCTCATCGAGGGAACCTCGCGGACGACCGATGTCAGTGTAGTCGGGCACGATCAGGTTGGCTTCGCTGTGCCCGCCCGTCACGTCGTCGACGAAACCCGCACACCCGCACACGCGGGTGGGCACACAGATTCCGCCGAAGCTGAGGGCCTCGAGTTGGGCGATGCCGAAGGGCTCGTAAATGCTCTGGCCAAACTCCGCATCGGTGCCCATCCGAATATCCATGAACTGCATATCCTCGGGCATCCGGTTGCCGCAGGTGATGTTGTCCCAGCCGAACTGGTTGACCAGAATTACCTTGATGTGGCGTGCCCGTGCGTTGAAGCGTTGTACGCCTGCGTAGAACAGGGCCTCGCCGCCGGACAGATCGGGCAGCCCCTCGCGATGCGCCACGGGCCAGTCCCACCACTGCTCCATCTTGTAGATGTCTTCGGGCCTGCGCCTCGGCACCTCGCTGGAAAGCACGAAGAAGATCCCCGTTTCACCCGTCGTGCGGAACTGCTCTTCCACATGTTCCAGAACGCGGAGGTCGCGCCAAAGCCCTTTGCTGACGGCCATCCTCGTCACGTGGGTGAACACGTAGTCGGGTCGGTAGCCGAGGAGGGTTTCGGCATAGCGACACAGCCTGTCCTTGCTGGCCTGCGCCTGCTCGAGCGAAATGTGGTCCGCGGGAATGCCGTTGTAGGCCAGGTCGATGTCGACGTGCTCGAAATCGCGGCCCATGAACATAAGCTCTTTGACCACGTAGTCGCCGACGGCCAGGATGTTGTCGCAGTGCCTAGCGGCCTGGACGAGGGCAAACTTGAAGTAGCCGCGCTGCGAGCCGAAAACGTCCTCTACGTGCAGACCATCGGGCATGGCCGCACCCAAGACGTTATAGAACATGGTGTCGTGGCCGGAGTGCTCCTCGACGAGCTTCCGCATCGGGGCAACTTCGTGCGCATAGAAAACGGTGCGGAAAGCCGGGTGACCGTCGGCCATCGCAGCCAGCGCAGTGGGAACCCCCATGAATTCATGGCCCAGGATGACGCACTCGTCCTGGCAGGCGCCCAACGCCTTCAGGGCGGCCACGGCGGGCTGGGCGATCTTGACGTACTGGTCGTACTCCCATGACTCTTCGTAGCGGTCGGAGGCCACCTGGAAGCGGTGGTATAGCGCCGACTTGAACTCGTTCAGGCGCGACAGGTCCATCCTGCCTATGTCGATCAGCAGTACCTCGGGATGGGCGGCGGTCGCCCCCTGCGGGCAGCGGAACTGACGCCGGCCATAGACCAAGTCGACGTTGAACGCCCGCTGGACCTCCTGGAGCCGTCGACCGGCCGGATGGTCGATCCTGCCGTCCAGACTGGAGTACAGCACCTCTCCGTCAGGCCCCAGCCGCCTCTCGGCCGGACCCTCGGTTGTAAACAGTGGGGCGATCAATATGGACCGTCCGACTGCCTGGTCGTACGCGCGGCAGGTCAGCAGACCCTCGAGCACCGCGCCGATGCCACCAATCTTCTCCACCGCCTCGTGCGTAACGTGCACTACCGTCCGCATATCCACCTCAGCAGCCCCGCCGGGCACTCATGCAGCCACCGGTTCAGTACATTTTCACTGTCTGCATATCGACCGGCCGGTCAAGACGCGTTAGCCGTATGCCATCCGATAATATGGCGGCACGCCCTCAGCTCCATTCATCCTTCGAACAGGCCTATCGTTTCACAGGCGACACCACTTCCCAAAGTTGCGTAACGTTATTCATAATAATCACTTACAGTACGCGCATACGGACCTGAATGGCCGGCAAATCGGATTGCCGCTCACCCATTGGCGGCCGGGGCTATGAAGATGCCTGTTCCTGGGCTCGCTGCTCGAGCCGAGGGATTTGTCCGCGAAGCGCGTCGGCCTGCGGGCTGGTGGGGTATTTCTCGATCAGGTCGCGGGCTCGCTCAAGGGCCTCGCCGTAGCGATGGCGTCTGATGAGTTCCTTGATGTCGCGCTCGGCGTGCTGGCGGGTCTCGATCTCGGCGTTGGCCCGGAGTGTGGGCAGCTTCTCGCGGATGAGGCGGGCGGCGTCGGTGTCCGCGTACTTGGCGAGGAACTGCTCGGCCCTGGCGGTCGCCTGACTCCACTGCCGCGCCGTGACCGCCTGTTCGATCTGCCTTTGGAGCTGCCTGCGCTGCTCGGCTTCGGCGAGGGCCCGTTCTCGCTTGACTCGGTCGCGGAGTTCGGCGACTTCGGTCGAATCGGAGTACTTCAGGACGAGTTCCTCGACCACCTGCTCGGCCCGGTCCCACCGACTCACACTCATAAACTCGCCGATCCGACGTCGGGCATCGGTCAGGTCGATGGCCTGACTTTCTTCGCGCGCGGTGTGTATCCGTTCGCGGAGCGTCGACGCCTCCTCGGGACTTTCCCACCGCGTCTCCAGTTCGTCGGCGAGTTGACGCGCCTGTACGAACCGCCCTTCCAGCAGCAGATCGTCGATCTCGCGGTGCAAAGCCTGGCGGCGCTGTGCCGCCATCCGCTCCCATCGGGTGCGGCGTTGCGGCTCGGTCAGAAGACTTGCCTCCTGGATGGCCTCGAGCAGATGGAGCATTCGGTTCGCCTGCTGCTGCAACACGGCCATGGCCGGGGCTGGGGAGGCGCTTGTCGGTGGGGGTGGTGCAGCAGCGGTAGTCTGTGCCGGAGATACGGCGGTCGACTCGCGCTGCCACTGCTCGATCCGTTCAGCCAGTTCTCGCGTGGCGTCGCCTACCTGTACGAGCACCCCCAAGGCAAACAGTGCGGCTGCGTAAGACAGCGCAAAGACGATCGCGGCCACCGCAAGCAGAATAGCCGTGGGCGGCACGGACTCGCCCGGCGTGGCGATCGTCGCCAGCCCCGCCAGCGGCCCGCCAAAGCCTATCAGGGCCACGACAATCGCAAGGACCTGAAGCAGTCTTGCGGCGATCGTCGCGAGACTCATCCTCGGTGTGCGTTGGCCGCTGCCCAGCGCAGCCAGGTCGCTCTCCAACAGGCTCTGCTCGTCTTGCTCCGATTCAGTCGGCTCGGTCTGGTTCATGTTGCTCTGGCCCATCCCATTCGCTCAGCTTACCATTTGACGCGGCTGTCCGCACGTGCAGCATTCACGTCCGTTTGACGCCCGTTGTCAACGGTCGGCCTCGTGCGATCGAGTGCTGAGGGTCTCATTCATGCTGCCGCTGCGGAAGCCGCGTAGGTCCATGGCGACGAACGTGTACCCGATCCGGCGAAGGTGGCGTTCGATGCGGTCTCGCGTAGCCGGCTGCATCAACTCGACGATCCGATCGGCCGGCACCTCGATACGGGCCAGATCGCCATGGTGGCGGACGCGACACTGCCGCAGTCCGAGCCGGTGCAGGAAAGCCTCGGCCTCAGCCACCATTTGGAGCTTGGCCGGCGTGAGAATCTGCCCGTAGGCGATGCGGGTAGCCAGGCAGGGCATGGCCGGCTTGTCGGCGGTCGGCAGCCCCATCCGCTCACTGAGCGTGCGGATATCCTCCTTGGTCAACCCCGCCTCGGCACAGGGCGCCCGAACGCCGTGCTCGTGCCCCGCTCGGATGCCCGGCCGCCAGTCGTCGTGGTCGTCGGCGTTGACTCCGCAGATGAGTTGATCGAAGCCTTGTCGAGCGGCCACCTGTTTGATCTGCTCGTAGACGAGCTTCCTACAGTGGTAACAGCGATCAGCCTGGTTGGCGACGAAATCCGGATCTTCCATCTCATGCGTATGGATAATCTGGTGGGTGACCTGCATCTGCCGGGCCGCGCTGTGGGCAAGCTCCACTTCGCCCGGCACGGCGGTTTCGCTTTCGGCGGTGACGGCCAGCACGTTGCCGGGCCCCAAGGTGTCGGCCGCCACCTTGAGCAGGAACGTGGAATCGACGCCACCTGAAAAGGCCACCGCCACGCGACCAAGTGATCGGAGTAAGCCGCGGGCTTCGTCGAGCTTGGCGTCGAGACTTTTTTCAGCAGGCATGGTAAGGCCTTTTTCGCCGGTCCTGCTATCATATGCGTCGCCCGCAAGGCGGGCAAACCAGACGGCGTGGCAGGTCGGCCGCGGAGTCGTGTGCCGGGCCGACCAGCGGGTCGGCGGCGCGCCGGAGTGACCGAACAGGGGTGCTGCAGCGATGCATAGAGGCAGACGAAAAGTGGCAGCGATTGAGCCTCCCGGGCACATTGCCGAGCGTCTCAGACGTCTACGTGAGGTCATGCGCCGACGAAAGCTGTCGGCTTTTCTCGTCACCGATCCGGTCGATCAGTTTTATCTGACCGGCTTTGACGGGGAGGACGGGGCGGCACTGATCAGCGCGAAGCGTGTTTACCTGATAACAGACAGCCGGTTCGACGAAGTGGCTGACCGGGACGCGCCGTGGGCGAACAAGATCGTGCGGCGCGGCGGGTTGACCGAAGCGGTGGGCAAGCTGCTCAATCGGCGCCGCGTGCGCCGGGTGGGCATTCAATCAAGCCACATGAGCATGCATGACGCCGCGCAATTGCGTCGGGTTGCCGGCGGGGCAAGGTTGGTGGCGACCCCCGGCGTGCCGGAGGAGTTGCGTCTCTGCAAAGACGCGACGGAAGTGGCCACGATTCGCCGGGCGATCGACATCGCGCAGAAGGCCTTTACAGCCACGAAAAGGCGGATAAGAGTAGGCCTCAGCGAGCGCCAGATTGCGGCCGACCTGGAGCATGAAATGCGGCAACTTGGCGCCGACGCGGCAAGCTTCCCCACGATTGTTGCGGTAGGGCCGAACGGGTCGCTGCCTCATGCCCGCCCGGGGGACCGGCGGGTGGAACGAGGGTCGGCGATTTTGATCGACTGGGGCGCGCGTGTGGGTGGCTATTGTAGTGACTTGACCCGCGTGATGTTTGTCGCTAGAATCCCGCCACGACTTGGGAAAGTGTACCAAGTCGTTTTGGATGCGCAACTTAGAGCAATCCAGGCCATCCGGCCGCAGGTCCGGGCGGGTCGGGTTGACGCGGTCGCGCGCGGACGAATCACCCGTGCCGGGTACGGCAAGCGGTTCGGTCACGGGTTGGGTCACGGGCTCGGTCTGAAGGTTCACGAGCCGCCCCGTGTTTCTCGATTGAGCAAGACCGAACTCCAGCCGGGCATGGTCTTCACCGTCGAGCCAGGGGTATACCTGTCGGGCGTAGGCGGTGTGCGGATCGAAGACGACGTCCTGGTGACATCCGAGGGAGTCGAGGTACTGTCGACGCTCGGCAAAGATTTGCAGGAAATGGTGCTTTAAGCATGGCTAAACGCGTGACGAAAGCGAGCAAGAGTACGGGTAAGAGCGGCACTCGCGCAGCGCGGAGCAAAGGGCGCGGGACCGATCTGCTGACCATTGGCCAGATACGCCAACTGGTGGAGCTCATGGTGGCCAATGACGTGCAATCCATCCATATGTCTGATGGCGAGTTGCGTCTGGCGATCCGCCGGGGGCCCCAGTGGGACAGTATGCCGGCCCCACAAGCCGTGGCCCCGCCGCCGGTGTCTGCGGCCAGTCCTGCCGCGGCCATGACGGGGGGCACGCGTGTCGAGCCCGCGAAGGCGCAGACCGAATCGCAACAGATCGACGAGGGACTGGCCTCGATTGAGTCACCCATGGTGGGGACTTTCTACGCCGCGCCGGACCCCGACTCGCCGCCGTACGTCACGGTCGGCACGGAGGTCACGCCGGACACGGTGGTCTGTATTGTCGAGGCGATGAAAGTCTTCAACGAGATCAAAGCAGAGACTTCAGGTACGATCGAGAAGGTCTGTGTAGAAAACGCCCACCCGGTGGAGTTCGGCCAGCCGCTTTTCTTGGTCAGACCCAAAGCGTAGTCCGGAGATTAGATGGCCATACGGCGGGACCGGTGCGGCTGATCGACCCCGCGACGGTGACAGGTTCATGTTCTCTCGCATTCTTATCGCCAACCGTGGAGAGATCGCCCTGCGAATCATGCGGGCGTGCAAGGAATTGGGCATTCAGTCGGTGCTGGTCTACTCGGAGGCTGATCGGGATGCCGCCTACCTGGACCTGGCGGATCAGGCCATTTGCATCGGGCCCGCCAGGCCGTCGGAGAGCTACCTGAAAAGCGACCGCATCATCGCGGCGGCGGAGGTGTCGGGAGCCGACGCCATCCATCCGGGGTACGGCTTTCTGGCGGAGAATGCGCGTTTCGCCGACCAGTGCCGCGAATCGAAGATGGAGTTCATCGGGCCCACGGCCGAGTCGATGACGATGTTGGGCGACAAGGCCAAGGCCCGTCAGGTGGCCCGACGCGCGCGAGTACCCATTGTTCCCGGCAGCAACGGCCCGCTCGAAGACGACGAAGAGGCCGCCACCGTGGCCGACGAGATCGGGTACCCCGTGATCGTCAAGGCGGTTTCGGGCGGCGGCGGACGAGGGATGCGAATCGTTCACGACGCTGAGGGGTTGACGAAGGCCTTGAGCCACGCGCGCATGGAAGCCGAAGCCGCCTTCAACGACGCCAGCGTCTACCTGGAGAAGTACATCGAGAAGCCACGGCACGTGGAGGTGCAGGTGCTGGGCGACCTGCAAGGCAACGTGGTCCATCTGTGGGAGCGCGACTGTACCGTGCAGCGCCGACACCAGAAGCTGGTGGAGGAATCGCCCTCGCCGGCCATCGGGCCTGAAACGCGACGAGAACTCTGTAAGGCCGCGGTTCGGCTCGCGCGAGTTGCCAAGTACAGTTCGGCGGGCACGTTCGAGTTTCTCGTGGACGAGAAGGAGCATTTCTACTTCATTGAAGCCAACACGCGCATTCAGGTGGAGCATCCGGTCACCGAGATGGTGACCGGGCTGGATCTGATCAAGTGGCAACTGCGAATCGCGGCCGGAGAGGCGATCTCGTTCAAGCAGAGAGAGGTGCGCGAGCAGGGGGCGGCCATCGAGTGCCGCATCAATGCCGAGGATCCGGAGCACGGTTTTCGTCCCTGTCCCGGCACGATCGAGCACCTGCGTGTTCCGGGCGGCCTGGGCGTGCGTTTTGATTCGCACGTGTACGCGGGCTATACGATCTCGCCGGCCTACGACTCGCTGATCGGCAAGCTGATCGTGCACGCCGCGACGCGCGATGAAGCGATCGACCGCATGCTGCGGTGTCTCGAGGAGTTCGCGATCGCCCCCATCAAGACAACGGTTCCCTTGCACCGGCAGATTCTCGACCACCGTCTGTTCCGGCAAGGGCGAATTCATACAAGCTTTGTGGAGCAACTGGGCTAGATCCGTTTTGGTGCGGTAGCTGTAACACACAAGGAGTGAACCGATGAAGAGCACCCTACTTGTAGGCAACGCGGTGATCGGACAGGCGGGCGGCCCGACCGCGGTCATCAATCAGACCCTGGTCGGGGTCATCGAGGAAGTGCAGAAATACGAGCACATTCGACACCTGCTGGGGGCCAAGCACGGCGTCAAGGGGATCGTAGCGGAGGACTTCATCGATCTGAAGCGCCAGCCGCGCCACATGCTCGAGTTGGTGGCCCGTACGCCCGGTTCGGCGCTGGGCGCCACGCGCGATCGGCCCGACCGCGAATACTGCGAGCGCATCTTCAAGACCTTCCGCAAGTACAACGTGAGGTACTTCTTCTACATCGGAGGCAACGACACGGCCGAGGCCGCACAGATCGTCAACCAGGTAGCGCAGGACGCCAAGTATGAGCTCCGCGTCATCCACCTGCCCAAGACCATCGACAACGATCTGCTGGCCAACGACCACTGTCCGGGCTACGGATCGGCCGCTCGATTCGTCGCCATGGCGTTTATGGGAGACAACCAGGACAATCGCGCGCTGCCGGGCGTGAAGGTCAATATCCTCATGGGGCGCGACGCCGGGTTCATCACGGCGGCCAGCATTTTGGCCCGCATGCGCGAGGACGACGGGCCGCATCTGGTATACGTGCCCGAGAAGCCGGTGTCCATGGATCGCCTCGTGGAGGACGTCTCCGCGGTGCACGACAAGTGGGGGCGTTGTGTGGTGGCCGTCAGCGAAGGCATTCGCGACGAGGAAGGCACACTCTGGGTAGAGCGAATCCGAACGCAAGTTAACGACGGATTGGGCAACAAGGACGCGTTCGGCCACAGCCAACTGTCGGGCACCGGTGCCCTGGCAGACTACATCGCCGGATGCATCAAGGGCAAATTGGGCAAGAAGATCGCGCGCGTCCGTGCCGACACGTACGGATACCTCCAGCGCTCGTTCCCGAACATCTATAGCGAAGTCGACGCCGCCGAGGCGAGGCTCGTGGGCCAGATGGGCGTGAGCTATTCGCTCGACGCCGACCAGGACGGCAGCGTGGCGCTGGTGCGCCTGCCGGCCACCACGTATTCGGTGGGCACGAAACTGGTACCCCTCGAGGCGGTGGCCCCACCGAAGCCGCCGAAGTTCAGGATTCTCGACGCGCAGTACATCGCCAGCGACGGGAACAACATCAACGACAGCTTTCGCGAGTACGCCCTGCCGTTGGTGGGCGACCTACCGAAGGTCGGTTGGTTCGAGCAGATCGCGATCCCGCCGATCGAGGACGTGAAATAGCCACCGCAGCCTGGCTTGCAGCGGCTCGGCCGGCCCGTGGAAACGGAGGGCTGTAGCCGCCGATGAATATCGCCTGCGAACCATCTTCCAGCGACCCTCCCGTCCAAGGGGACGGCGTTGCGGGGCGGCGTGGACATGCGAGTCGCCGGCGATGGCCCTTGTATGCCGCCCCGTTCGGCCAGGCGCTGGCGATCGCACTATACATCACAGCCCAGCCGCTTCTCGGGCTGAATATCGAGGACCGCCCCGACCTGGTCGGCCTGATCGGTGCAGCAGGAACGGCCAGCTACGCGCTGGCATGCTGGTTGCTACGACCTGTCCTGAACCGAGTCAATCCGCGCGTGACAACCGTGGCCAGCACATTCATCCAGGCCACGTTGGTGGCGTCCATGGGCCGGGCCGGTTCGCTCTACACACTCATGGCGCTGGCTGCCGGCACGGGGCTGGCGATGTCCTTCTTCTGGCCGCCCCTGATGGGATGGATAACGGCCGACGTGGAAGGCCGAGCGTTGAATCGCCGGCTCGGTCGATTCAATCTCATGTGGTCGACGGGACTTCTGGTGGGTCCGTTCCCCAGCGCCGCACTGTTTGAATTGGCCGGCTGGCTGCCGTTTGCCGTTGCAGCCGGCGTACTGATTCTGGTGGCCTTGCTCTTGCTCACGCTGGGTCCTGCGCCGGCAGCGCGACGCCGTGGTACCGAGACCAAACAAGGCGGCCCCGTCGTACCCACCGACGCCAGGCTGGCTGCCTTTCGCTACGCCAGTTGGATCGGCCTATTTTTCGGGTACGCCATAACGGGAATGTTTCGCTTTCAGCTCCCCGCCTTGTTCCGCCACCTCGAAATTCGCGACGCGATATTCGGCGCCGTGATGGCCGTGCTGACCGGGGCCATGGCGATGGGGTTTGTGCTTCTGAGCCGAACGGAAATATGGCACTATCGCCGCGGACTGCATAGCGCGGTCCAACTCGTCATGGCGGCCATCGTGCTCAGTCTACTGTGGGTCGGGCAAGCTGCCGAGATCGGACTTATCGTCGGGGTCACCGGCCTGTGTCTCGGGCTGCTCTACTCATGCAGCATCTTCTACAGTGCCACGTCTTCGTTGGGCCGAACCAGCTCGCTCATGGCTGTGCACGAGGCGTCGCTGTCGTCGGGCGTTGTCTTTGGGTGTCTGATCGGCGGGTACGCGACGCAGTACGTTTCGGTTCGTGCCACCTATCCGGTCTGCGCAGTTTTTCTGTTGGTGGGGGTGGTCATCCAGCAGTTTCTATACCGCTTCACCCCGCCCAAACGTGCTGGAGACTACGCACCACCAGGCTGACCGACGTGACCGCCAGGATGACATAGATCAGCACGTTGAAGGTGCGGGCATCGAGGCGCCGGTTCAGCCACGCACCAAACCACACCCCCAACGGCGCCAGCGGAACAAGCCACAGGGCCGCCTTCAACGTTGCAGCGGTGATCAGCGGATCGCTGGTGATCGCCCGATCGGCGCCGCCCAGAAAGACCGGCAACGTGATCAGAAAAATCGGCACCTTTACCGAATTGAAAATCAGGTAATAGCGTACGCAGGTGCCGACGAACTGCCGAGGCTCGAGCTTCTGCGGGAGCAGGAACATCGTCACGATGCCGCCGGCCGCGTGGGCCAATGCCGTCGATACGCCGGCACCCAGGCCGAACGGCAAGGCCTGATACCAGCGCGGTCGCCACGGCCTGTCGCGATGTTCGGTGTAACGCTGCTCCCAACGTCGGACCGCATGCAAAACGATGAACGCCAAACCGAGCAGCCCCACGGTCAGCTTGATCCAACGGCCGTCGATTAGGCCGAACAGGCTGCGGCCCACGAGAATGCCGGCCAGCGTCCACGGCGCCAGCAGTGCGATCGCCCGCCAGTTTCCCTCGCGCGGGTAGGCACGCAAGCTGCAAATGTCGCACGCAATCAACAGGGGCAGCCACATACCCGCAGCCACCCCGGCGGGCAACTGCGTCATCAGCAGCGGCGTCGACACCACGCCCGCTCCGCCGCCGAAGCCTCCCTTCGACACCGCGGTCATAAGCATGGCAAACACGGCGATCGGAATGTAGAGCGGTAGATGAACGTCGGCGCCGCCCGGGACGATCCAGTCCATGCTCAACTCCACAACACCCAGACCAGGGTGAAATTCGATGTATCGATCACGCCGTCAACCCCATAGGCGCCGGCCCGGCTCGGACTTGAGCATATCGTGCACGTCGAAAAGCAGGCGGGGAATGGCCAGCTTCTCGGGACATCGCGGCAGACACTCGCCACACTCGGTGCAGTGATCGCCGGTCCATCCCTGAAACCAGTCGTCGCTGCCGTTGAGCATGTTGTAGCGGTATCGGCCATACGCATGCATGTCGAACGCGCAGGCCATGTTTCTCAGACGCAACAGGTTCGGCACGTCGATGAACTCCGGGCACGGCAGGCATTGCCCGCAGACGGTGCAGTAGTCGTCGGCGAGCACCTTCCCCCACTGCGCATCCCAGCGGCCGATAGCGGCCTCCTCCTCATGCGACAGCGGTCCGTCGTTGTCGGCCGTCTCCATGTGCAGATCGAAGTCCTCCAACTTTTCGGCCCCAAGCGAGAGCGTATGGACTTCGGGCTTGGCGAGCAGCCACCGCGAGGCCAGGTGCATCGGATCGAACGGGACCGACAGGTCGCGAAGGCGCTGGGGTGGGTCGAACAACATGCCGCCCTTATCGTTGGGCGAAATGATGAAGACGCCCATATCGAGCTGCCGGGCGCGCACGACCGCCGGCCACAACGTCTGCATGAAATAGTAGTAATGGAGGTTGACCGACTCGAACAGTTCGGTGTCGATCGTTTCAAGAATGATTTCAAGCGAGCCGTGTGTGGAGAAGCCGATGTGGTCGACCACCTTCTGGTCCATCAGCTTGCCAACCGCGCGCCACGTCCCCTTCGGGTCGGTCGCCATCTTCAGTTTGCGCGGGTTGTTGATCCCGTGGATGTCGAGGTTGTCCAGGCGGTCGAGGCCCATGCGCTTCATCGAATCGTCGAACGCGCGCATGAACTCATCGTACGTCGGCTGAGGCCCGATCTTGGTGGTGACAATCACGCTGTCGCGATCGATGCCGCGCAGCGCGTGGCCCAGAAGTTGCTCGCTGGTCCCGTAGCCCCGGGCGGTCTCCAGATGGTTGATCCCGAGTTCGACGGCCCTGTGAACGACCCCGGCCGACTCGTCGGGATCATCCTTCATGTAGCGCATCAACCCGAGGGTGAACACGGGCACTTCGAGTTCCGTCTTGCCGAACCGACGGTATTTCATGACTCACCATCCATTTTCCAACCCAGCCCACACCGCGTGCGACTCTACGGTCCGACAGCGTCGATATCAAGCGCACACCGCGCCGTAAAATTGGGAATCGAGTGCGACCAGATGCGGTATGGCTAGGCGGATCCCGTCAGCCATAGCTTGACGGTTTTGATCTCGAAGGGCCGGAAGTCCAACTTCACGCCGCGCGGGCTAACGGGCAGCTTGGCGATGGGCCGCTCCAGCAGGTCGACGACCTGTGCCCGGCGAACACGCCAGCAGGATTGCAGCGACACCGTGCCTCGCCGACGGTGGGTTTCGTACATGCGGACGACCACAGCCTGCTCGTCTCGGCATGCCTTGACGGCCTCGATGATCACGTGATCCGCGTCAAGCTTTAGGAACCCGCCGCTCGCCGGCAAATCGCCCCGCCGCCTGGCGACCGGCCACGCCCCTGCCGGAACGTTGAGTTCGTATGCGTGACGGATCACGCCCGCCTCGGTGAAGTGTCCCGCATGAGGCAGAAGCGAATACGTAAACTCGTGTTCGCCGCGGTCGGCGAGCGGGTCGGGGTCGC
>Ga0272441_10005214_pt1 | contig 22807 bp, 33 predicted proteins | sample SSMProp6N_FD_193582 | JGI IMG/M metagenome (GOLD analysis project Ga0272441, IMG submission 193582) | Marine sediment archaeal communities from Little Sippewissett salt marsh, Falmouth, MA, United States - SSM-Prop-6N | ecosystem: Environmental > Aquatic > Marine > Wetlands > Sediment ... | reverse complement strand
TTGTTAACTTAGAAAATTGTTTTGCAGAAAGAGCTGCAGAGAATAACCAATATCTTCAAAATGATTTAGCTGGAAATTTCACTACTGATAGAGAAGTTAATTATACAGATTTTAGAAATGCTTTAGATCATGACTATTTTGATGTTGATCAGGATAATTATTATAATGACAACGACAGTACTGAATACCAACTTAGACGTGATGCAAGACGAACTACTAGATATTCTAATAATTGTGAAAATAGGCATTATACATATTGCGTTGGTGATTGGGGGATTCTGTATAATGGAACTGACAATAATTCTAATTGTAGTACAGCCAACTCTCCAGTAAGAACAGAAGACAATTCTTCAGTTCAAAGTTCAAATTATGCATCAGAGCTTGGGACAGATAATTCAACAGTTAATAATTCAGAAGGGTGCACAACACATTATGATTCCGATGGATGCACAATTGTATATGCAAATGATTTTACATCATTTAACAATGAGCTAGAAAAAACAACAAACGCAAACAAAGAAGTATAAATATAAAGGAGATAATATGCTTAATAATAATTTCATCAGCCTAGAAATACCATCAGCATCAATATGTCAGCTCGATTGCAGTTACTGCTATGTTCCAAAAAACAAACTTCTAATTAAAATACACAATAAATGGAAAAAAGTTTATAAATCTGGAACTGGTTTAGAGATAATATCAACAGCTTATAAACAAAATAGTTTAACAGCGATGTCTTTGTGGGGAGCCGAGCCATCGCTTGGCTTTAAAGATTATGTTAATTTAAAAGAGTTTTTAAACTACAATCCAAAACTTAATGATTTTTCAACTTCTACTAATTTTGTTGAAATAGATAATCTCCTTTATTTAGTTAACGAGTTGAATAACTTCTTTAAAACAAGAGGTAAAATGGCAAGATTAAGAGTTCAAATATCAATAGATGGTCCTGAACATATAACAAATTCTAATAGAGGAAAAAATGTATACCAGACTATATTCAAAAACTTAGAAAAATTAAAGTATAGCCTTGAAGACATTACTAACGTAAATATAATATTATTGACTAAGACTACTTTTATTGTAAAAAACTATATTGATGTTATTAGCAATCCCAATCCATTTAAAGACTATTTACTGAAAATAGCTTCAGTAGAAGATGAAATGAAAGATTATTTTAAAAACAAAGAGAAGAAAAATATCACACCAAGATTAGTTGGTTTACCAACATTGGGATTACCAGGTACTTATACAACTGAAGATGGAAAGATCTTCAGTAAGTATTTGCAACACCAAGATAAGATGTTAAATGAATTAGGTGGACGGTTCGCAAAACAACTTTCTGCATATGACATACGAATTCTTAATTTATTGAATGATTCTACTAAACTAAATTTTAGAGACACAAACTATACATTTCACTGCTCTGCTGGAGCAGCTATGCAATCTATTGATATGGATGGAACAACACATGGATGCCATGCAAGTTTTTGGTTTAATTATGATGAATATGAAACGCAAGTAGATAAAGATTTAGATTGGTCTGAGGGTTCTAGAATATTTGAATTAAGTAAAGAAAAAATGGGATGTAATTTGTCACAAAGTATTTCTAGCTTTAGAGATAAATATAACGAAACTAGAATCAAATACGCTCTCCGTGGACACATATCTCATCTAGAACATGCAACAAATATTTCTTATGGGACTATAAGAATAATGGCTAATGCTGGACAATTGTCGCCGATATATAAGAAAGAAGAATTTGCTAAACTATTGGCTGCATATATAAGAATGACATCAGACTGTTGGTCAACTAATTCAATAGTTACTGGGAATTATTCTTCATTCCCATTGAGTTTATATAGAATGTTTGGTAATGGAGCTTTTGAATATTTATTAAAAAAGGTATCTAATGAACTTAAAGAAATTATTTAATGACACTCATAAAATGTATTTCAATTTATGGATAACGAACTTTTTCACAGCAAGGAAATTGCTTGATTTCATTGAGAAGATAGTTTTGTATGATGACCCTTCATCACATTGGAATAAAAAATTCTTAAAACAAATAGATGAAGTTTTAATTAATTCAAAAAAGAAACTGCCTGACAAATTTTGGGAAAATCGCCGAAAGAATTTTAGAGTGAATAATGGATAATATAAAAGAATATAAACAACAAAATGACGAATTATTAAAATATACATTAGACAATACTTGGTTTAAAGCTTGGAAGCGTAAAAGCAATCAAGATGATTTTTTATTACCAAATTATGGATCTATTGAATTCGCATTAGATCCAAATTGCGATCTTAATTGTTGTTACTGCTATTATAATAATTATAGCAAAGAACTATATCAAGGTAATCTACCAAAAAAAGAAAAGATATTAAAAAACTTAGAAGCTGTTTTAAATTTTTTATATAAAAATGGTTATTCACCAGAGATAGAATTATTTGCTGGTGAAGTTTTTAAGCTTCCATATATTTGGGATGTTTTTGATTTAATCTATAAATACCAAAAGAGAACTAAAAAGCAAAAACGTACGACAAAAATAATGATACCAACAAACATGTCTATTTTAAAAGAAGAGACAGATGATAAATATATGAAATTTATTGGTTATAAAAAGAAATTTGAAAAATTAGGAATAAGGTTGGTATTATCAGCATCAGTAGATGGTCCATTTATGGATTATATTAATCGTCCACATAAAAACAAAAAAAATAAATATGATGTAAAATTTTACAATCGCTTAAAAAAAGAATTCTTAAAAGGAAGTTTTGGCGTACATCCAATGATATATGGTCAAAACGTAGAATATTGGACAGATAATTTTTTGTGGTTTATAGAAGGATCTACAAGCACTCCACCTGTATATTTATTAGAGATAAGAAATGCACAGTGGAGCGAAAAACAAGTTAGAGGCATTCATTATTTTATGAGATATTTAGTACACTGGCTTTATAAAAAAGTTAATTTTTCAAAAGAAAAATTAATTGAAATATTAAAAGAAACACGTGGATTTAATATACTCTATCATTTTGTTAATAAAATAGGAAGAGGCTTAGGATGTTCTTTACAAAGCGGAATGCATATTCAAATTGATAGCTTGAAGCTATCACCATGTCATAGAGTGTCTTATGACAATTTAGTTACTGGCCAGTTTAAATTTAATAATGATGGAAGCTATGAAATAGAATCTAAAAATGTTGAATTCTTTTTAGCAACACAAACTACTGATGCATCTAGACTGATTCCATGTGAAACTTGTGCTATTAACATTTTATGTACTGGCTCATGTTTAGGTGCAAACATAGAATCAACTGGTGATCCATTTACAGTACCACCGTCTTTATGCAGATTAGAATATATGAAAATATCAGGTGCAATAATGGGTTTTTATGAAGTTGGAGTATTAGACTATTTTTTAGATAATACAAAATATGATTTTAAGCGTACTGCACAAATAGAACATATAATAGACACTATCAGGAGAATAGAAAATGGAAAATGATAATTATACAACATTTTGTGAAGATGTTGCAAGATTAAGAAAATTAAGAAAACTTACAAGAAGTGCACAAGTGTTAATAACACGAGATAATAGTTATTGCGAGTTAATAGACAGAATACTTGACAATACAGTGATTAATATATCACAAGCAATAAATTCTGAAAAATTAACAATTTTTAAAGATATGCAAACTGATTTAAATCGCTATATGGAAGAAACTATTAATGCATTAAGTTTGAGAATTCCAGATTATAATCTTATAGCTTTTTTATTAGAATTAAATCAACTTATTGATAATTGGCTAGTAATGGTTGATGAAGTAGATAGTGACTATAAATCATGTTTTAAAAGTGCAAAAAAAATCTTTACTTATTTAAAAGAACTAAATGAAATTTTAAATTTATGCATGAATACCGAAAGCATTATGAAAATTACAGAAAGGTTATTAAATGCAACAGATAAAGTATTAGCAGCTGCCCCAGCCGCATTTAATTTAAGTGAACATTTTCTTAAAGCTTTAAAGGAATTAAAATGATTTATATAAAAGAAGGACCAATTTTACCAATAGAGTTCTATATAATAAATCAATACTACTCAATAAATATAGTAGATCTAAAGATTAAACAAGATCCTGTTAAACTTATGTCACAAATAAATGATATAATATTAATGATAGATCCTGACTTAAGCAGATTAAATAAAGTATTAGATTTTTTAGATAAAAAAATAGTAATATTGCTTACTTATGTTAATTTTGAAATACTTGAACTTCTGGCTAATGATAAAATACAGTGCACATACATATTTGATGATTTAGATGAAATGTTGTTAACACAGCATTCTATAAAATATAAAAAAATATATCCTTCAATAAAACTAGAAACAATTAAAAAACTACAAGGTGGTTTTTATTGCATTGATCCTCTAAGCAGTTTGAATAAAGAAAAAATATCTATATTAGTTAAATTAGCTGAAAACAATAGAATAGTTTATGCTGGTTTAAAAGAATTAGACACTAATTATGCTTTTAAAAAAATGTTGCACTTAAATTATTCTAAAATAGATATTGTACCATATCCAATTTTTGAAACATTAAAAGCAATGACTAGATTTAAACATCTGATCACTTTTCAAGATAAAAATAAGTTTCCCGCAGAAGCATTCATAGCTGCTAAAAATAATATAATACCATTTTTGAATTCTAATAACAGAATGTATAAATGGCTTCCAGGGAATTTACATTTTAATACACTAGCTGATATTAATTTTACTTTAAAAAACAATTCTTCTGAAGGTTTATTAAATAATATAAAACAATTGATGGAATTACATGAAAAGAATTTTTGTGTATAGAGATGAAGTATTTCATAATCAAGATCCTATTTTTTATATATTTTCTTATATAAAACAACATTCAAATATAAAATTTATACTGAATTCTACTATTATGAGTTATTTGATGAAGAGAGTAACAAATATTTAACAGTGGATGAATTAATAAAGAAGAAGAGAGGGCAAAGTTTTAAAAAATGCCTTTTAAGTGGAAGAGACTATGTAAGTCTTCAAAATCTTAATTATCCAATGATTGGCCCAATTAAAATTTGGTTTGTTGGGCAGAGTAGTATTTTTATAAGCTTCATCACAAAGTTTTTCATATTTATCATATAAAGACAATAATTCTTTTATTTCAACTTTACCTTCTCTAATTCTGATTATGTCTTCTCTAGCTTGTCCAGAAATTGGATAAGATAAAGCTCTATTTTTTAATAATTCATAACATTCTACTAATATTCTTATTAAATGGTAGCCAAATTTGCAATCATAATGTAATGTTTCAAATGTGTCTGTTTTTACTCTCCAGCCATAATTGTTGTATTCATGTAATATTTTAGAGTAAATCATTCCAAGACTCATTCCTTTGTGAAATGATTCACAATTTTGTTTTTTACCTTTATAATATTTTAATCTTGAATTCAATAGCTCTGCTTCGTTTTCAGTAATTTCTCTCCAGTAAAATCCTTTCGGATCTTTAGTAACTTTATCAAGTAATTCTTTTTTTGTATAATTGTTCTCAAACATTTCATATGCATCTTCAAATGCTAATTCATCAATAATTTGTATGCCCTCTTCTAAAGATTTATACCTCTCACTCTTTATCATTAATTTCTTTTTCTGTGAAAAAGCATAACCTTTAAAAGTATGATATATTTTTTGTGAAATAATTTTATCTACATTAGAAACTAATTCTTCCCATATGTCTGAGCTGATTAAAATATTCTTTTCATTTGCAAATAATAACTCTATTATATTTGGATTGTTTTGTAGTAATAAATGTAAGAATTTCGGAAGTGCATAATATTTTTCATCAATGTCTTCAGCAGTATTTCTAGATGTAGAAGATGATTTTTTAGTTGATTGGTCGACTACTTCAACTTTTTTAAGGCCCAGCAAACTTTCTGCTGTTGGGATAAATACACCTACAAAATCTTCATCTGACTTTGGAGTATTTAATCCATATAAATGTGAGCCAGTTCTTATTCTTGATATTATTTTTCCATACTTCATAGCATAATTATATATGCAATTTCAACAAGATAATTCATAACTTGTCGTAAGGAGGCTTACAGTGCATTATAGGTAATTACTATAATTAAGGAGGTATACACATGAAACGTATACTAAAAGCACTAAAAAAAGCTTTCTGGGCTATATGGCGTATATGCGATCGTATAGTCAACCTACCTCGTTGTGAGATTAAATGGTTTTTTCAAAAAGTTCTAAGACCAGATCATATTTCAGATTGTGAGCTTTGGAACTTGGGAGAACATCTTGCAGAAATAATATATCCCAAACTTAAAAGATTTAAACGCATGGAAAGACATGGATATCCTATAGAATTTTCTGAGTATGATCCAGATGATCCTGCTTGGCTATCTAAGAAAGCATATGATGCTGATATAAAAAGTGGTAAGATTGTTGGTGGCGGTCCTGATATGTGGGAAAAATATATAGATGAAATGATATTTGCATTCGGATGGCAATTAGCAGAAGGAATAGAATGGAAAAAATCTGAACGTCGTTTTATTCACAAAAATATTGGGAAATGGTTACAAGAAGAAAAAGCTAAATTTTCAACAAAAGAATTACTTCAAGGAAAAGATCAGAAAATTAACGAGTGGATAGAAGGTTGGAAAAGAGCTAAAATTGATTATATGCAAGTGCACAATTACCCCAGTGATTTGATGTGGAAAATGTATAAAAGAGCTGAAAATGGCTTTAAGATATTCGGTGAGTACTTTCGCGGTCTTTGGGATTAAATAAACAAGATAATATTCTAATGACTAGAGAGCAAATAAAGAAAAAACTAAAGCTAGATGAAATTGGCTCTTTCCAAGAAGGCAGAGCTTGGGTTATAAAAGGCAACAAATATGGTCATGTTGATAAAAATGGTAATATTACAACGCCTATAATTTATGATGGCATTGGTAATTTCTATGAAGGTGAAGCATGGGTTAGAATAAATGATTTTGGATTTGATATAAATATAAATGGTTATCCCATTGAACATAAAAATTATTATATTTTGATAAAGAGTATATTTTAAATGACTAAAGATCAAATAAAGAAAAAACTAAATTTAGATAACATTGGCTCTTTCCATGAAGGCAGAGCGATAGTTAATAAAAATGGAAAAGAGGGTCATGTTGACAAAAATGGTAAAGTGACAACGCCTATGATTTATAATTATGTTAGCCCTTTCCAAGAAGGCAGAGCTTGGGTTTCAATTAATAATTTTGAATTCTACATAAATAGACAAGGATGGCCCGTTGAACATGAATATTTTTATAAATTGATAAAGAGTATATTTTAAATGACTATATGGTATGACAGAAATGCTCTAGAAGATGAAAGTTGGAGCGAGAAAAAAATATTAAATTTAGATAAGTATTGGAAAGATTTATATTTAGACATAACATTTGAGAATGTAAATGGCTTCATATCAATAACTCCATATGCATATGGTTCTTTCTTAAACAAAGTTTGTGTAAGAGATAACTCTTGGGTAAAATGGACATTTCCGATACCAGAGGGTTTATATCAGCAAATAATAAAAGCAGTATTCATGGAGAAATCATAATGAGACAACTAAATGAAACAGGTGTAAGTAGTGAATGCACTTGTCCATATTGTGGATATGAAGAAGCAATGGAAGAATATGAATCTAGAGGTGAATATGAAGCTAAATGGAATGGACAAATAGTAACTGGATATACTTATTGGAGGATGTGTTTTTTATGTGGCTGGGAAAGTGTTGAAGCTGATGATGAAGCTTATGAATATATAATTGATAGTTATGATAGTGGATTAGATCCAGATGATTTTGAAGATGAAGATGAATATATAGAAGCTGTATATGAAAGTGCACCACCACAAGAAATAGAAAAACATAGACCAAGTTCACAAGTAATTAAATTAGCAATTCAATTACAAAAAACTTTATATGCAGCTATAGAAAAAAGTAAAGTAAAAAACAAAGATGATCTTTATAGTTTGTGGTATGACACCACTTTACATGATATGCCACAGAGCTCTGATAAATTACAAATTCATGCTTTACTAGAATTTAGACACAATATGATAAAGAGTATATTTTAAATGACTAGAGAGCAAATAAAGAAAAAACTAAATTTAGATAGTATAGGCTATTTCCAAGAAGGCAGAACTTGGGTTGAAAAAAATGGTAAAGAGGGTCATGTTGATCTGAATGGTAAAGTAACAACGCCTATAATTTATGATGATGTTGGCAATTTCTATGAAGGCAGAGCTTATGTTGAGAAAAATGGTAAATATGGTCATGTTGATCTAAATGGCAAAGTGACAACGCCAATAGTTTATGATGATGCTAGCAATTTCCAAGAAGGCAGAGCTTGGGCTGAAATCAGAAATTTTGAATTTTATATAAACAAAGAAGGATGGCCCGTTGAACATAAAGATTTTTATAATTTAATAAAAGGAATATTTAGATGAGTGATATTAGATGGGAAGATTGTCCATATTGTGATTTTCTTTATATGTATGTTTCTCAAGATGTACAATATTGTCCTTTGTGTGGCTATTATTATAATTGGAATTATGACCCAGAAGAACCGGGTTCCTATGCATTTGATCAGAATTTTTCTACACATGACGAAAACACTCAAGAAGGTCAAGTGTTTTATATAGTAGATGATGATGATAATGGAACTGAAGAATATAAAGTACACCCTTCTGAAAAAATAGTTAAATTTGCAAATAATGTTTCGGAATTAGCAAATTATATAGCAGATAGATTAATAAATATAACTGATGATATAGTACCATTTTTTAGTGGTCACACTATAAATTCAACAAAATCAGATTTCTGCAGAAAGGTCATAAAACAATTTTGTGAAGAAAAGTTTAAATAAAGACAAGATAAACTTGAATTTAAATTCTAAGTAATACTTATAGATCTATAGGAGGAAACATAATGTCATTATTAGTACCTGATGTTGGCGAAGTACTGCTTCTCCAAAAAGCTTTAAATAAAGTTGCAGCTGATGACGTAAAGATACATTTATATTCATCAAATTATACTCCAGTTGAAGGCGACACAATTACTGCTACTGACTCATTTGGGCTTATAACCGATCCGGCTGCTATAGTACTAACTGGTGCAAACTGGACAGTATCATCAGCTGCAGGAACAACTACTGCTGAACATGCACAACAAACATTTACATTTACTGGAGCAGAAACTGTATATGGATATGTTGTAACTAATAACGCTGAGACTGAAATGTTATGGGCCGAAAGATTCACCGATGGGCCCTATACAATTCCAAGTGGCGGGGGCAGCATAAAAATTACGCCGAAAATACAGTTGGAATAAAAATCGTCTTTTTTCACGATTTTATAATTAAAATTCTAGAGCCTCCAAGATATATTATATATTAAGGAGGTTTTTTGTGGGCAGCACGAAGATTAAAGAGAAAGTAGAAGCTTTATTAGAAAGATAAACTAAATGACTAGAGAACAAATAAAGAAAAAATTAAATTTAGATGACGTTGGCAATTTCAAAGAAGGCAGAACTTGGGTTGAGAAAAATGGTAAATGCGGTCATGTTGATCTAAATAGTAAAGTAACAACGCCTATAATTTATGATAACGTTGGCAATTTCAAAGAAGGCAGAACTTGGGTTGAGAAAAATGGTAAATGCGGTCATGTTGATATAAATGGCAAAGTGACAACGCCAATAATTTATGACTATACTGGCGATTTCCAAGAAGGCAGAGCTCGAGTTAAGAAAAATGGTAAATGGGGTCATGTTGATAAAAATGGCAATATTACAACGCCTATAGTTTATGATAGTGTTGGCTATTTCCAAGAAGGCAGAGCTCGAGTTAAGAAAAATGGTAAATATGGCCATATTGACAAAAATGGCAAAGTAGTAGTACCTATAATTTATGATAATGTTAGCTATTTCCATGAAGGCAGAGCTATAGTTGTAATTAACAAAGTAGAATTTCATATAAACAAAAATGGTATACCCATTAAACATAATGATTTTTATAAATTGATAAAAGAGATATTCATATGACCAAAGAGCAAATAAAGAAAAAACTAAAGCTAGATGAAATTGGCAATTTCAAAGAAGGCAGGGCTTGGGTTGCAAAAAATAGTAAATGCGGTCATGTTGATCTAAATAGTAAAGTAACAACACCTATAGTTTATGGTTATGTTAGTGGTTTCCAAGAAGGCAGAGCAGCAGTCGAGAAAAACAACAAATGGGGTCATGTTGATCTTGATGGCAATATAACAACGCCTATAATTTATGATGGTGTTAGTGGTTTCCAAGAAGGCAGAGTTTGGGTTGAAATCAAAAATTTTGGATTTTATATAAATAGACAAGGATGTCCTACCGAACATGAAGATTTTTATAAATTGATAAAAGGGATATTCATAGGACACTAAGCTTCCTTAAATGGAGGCTTTTTTGTGTGAAGCCAGAAAGATAATTACATGGATTATATATATGAAGTCAGACCTGCAGATGAGCAATTAAAAGGTAGCGCAATTACTAATTACAAAATGACAATAGATGTAGTCGCGACTAAAGTAAAATATATAACACAAAATGGACAAACTATTTTATTGCCAATGGGTCATAGAACTATTTCTTTTGATTTGAGGGAATAATGATAAGTATAAAGAGTGAGGCATGTAAATGGCTGTAAAATATATGACCTTTGTTGGAGACGCTCCTAAAATCGAAATGACATTAGGAGTTGACCTTTCATATGCAAGTCATGTTGAAATAAAATATAAAAAACCGAATGGCGTCTATGGTTCGTTTGATGCGACTATATCAGACACAAGTACTGGTACAATATATTATCAAGTACAAGATGAAACAGAATTAGATGAAACTGGTAAATGGAGTTTTTGGGCTTATGTTGTATTTAATGACGGATCTCCATTATCATTTAAACCTATATTATATGATATATATGAGCCAGGAAAAGACTATATCAGTCACCCATTTGGAGGCTATACAGATGAAGGAGGAGACAGTATGCCTTTGGAAGCTTTTAGAATAATATATGACAATTCAAGTTCAGGTATGACAGCTGATGATGTACAAGAAGCAATTGACGAACTTAAAACAGAAATTGATAGTCTAGATTTTCAAACTAAACTAACACCTTATGTAGTAGGCGCAAATGAAACTTATACTACTATACAAGATGCGATAGATCAAGCTGTTACAGTAGATGGTAAAGATTTTGACGATCCGGCTGTTATAATTGTAAAGCCTGGTACTTATGTAGAAGATGTAACTTTATATCCTGGAATTAATGTTGTTGCTCTTGCCTGGGAAAAATCTTATATGACAAGAGTTACTGGAATGTTAATCTATGACACATCATCTGGTGGTACTTCTGGAACTAAGATTGCTTCTTGGACTGGAATAGATGTTTCAGCTAGTGGGACACCAGGAACTTTAAGATTTGCGGGGTTGAATGCACAGAGATTACATATTCTAAATTGTCATATTACAAGTACAGGAGCAAATCCTGCAATTATTATGACAAATAATAGTGGTGATGCATTAGTAGTTGCCACAGATGTTGATTTTGAAAACACAAGCTCTGGCCAAGCTATAAGAATTGATTATGGTAAATTAAGCTCATTCAAAACAAGATCGTTAGTTAATACAGCAGATGTTGCACTTCAAGTAAATAATTCAGCTGAAATAGAAAGTTTTAATTTATACTCAACTGGACAATTAGAATTCAAAGATACAGCAACAGGATTAGTTGCCAATCCAATAATTAGTTGCGGATCTAATGATTGTATAATAATAGACTCTTCGAATGCCATTACATTTGTTGGACCAGTAGTTGTTGGCACTGGAGATTTAGTAGACGGAGCCAGCGCAAATCCAGATAATGTTGTACTTAAATCAAAGAATCAAGCTAGTGAAATTGCTTATGACAATACAACTTCTGGACTAACTGCAACTGATGTACAAGCTGCAATAGATGAGTTGGTACCATAAAAGATAGATGAAATTTGAAGATCTTAAAATTAACAAGATTGTATATTTTTCACACATTTATAAATACAATAAAAGTATTTATTTTTTGAAAGGTAAAGTTGTCAGTATTGATAATGAAGAAAAAGAATTTGTAATAGAATTTTTTAAAATATTTGTTTCAACTAGTGAAAAAATTAGAACATTACACGCAAAAGAAGATGATATAAACGAAGGTTTAATAACTGATAATTTTTCAGATGCTGCACGTCAGACAATAAAGTTGTTATTGGACGGCGGTTAGATGATAAAATATAACCAATTAGTAATAAACAAAAAATATTACTTATTTGAAAAAGAAGACAATGAAATACTCTTTTTTAAAGTAAAAATAAAAGCAGTTAAATATATTCAATCGTTAAAAACTTATTTAATTGCATATAAACTTAAAAAAATAATTTGCCCACGTAAGAAAGCTGTCGAATGGGGATATCATGATGGAGATAGTTACGAAGGACAATTTAGAGGAAAAGCAAAATTTTTCGAAAATTTTTATGAAGCTTTAAAAAAGAGTAATATTAAAAAACATGATATTATAGAGAAAATATTTAAATGATTGAAATGAATTTTTTGTTGGATGTTTAATGACTAGTGAACAAATAAAGAAAAAATTAAATTTAGAATATATTTCTACCTTCAATGAAGGCCGAGCTTGGGTTGAAAAAAATGGTAAAGAGGGTCATGTTGATAAAAAAGGTAATATTACAACGCCAATGATTTATGATAGGGTTGGCAATTTCAAAGAAGGCAGAGCTTGGGTTGCAACCAGAAATTTTGAATTTTATATAAACAAAGAAGGATATCCAATTGAACATGAAGATTTTTATAATTTAATAAAAGGAATATTCTAATGACTAAAGAGCAAATAGAGAAAAAACTAAATTTAGATCAAATTTATAATTTCCAAGAAGGCAGAGCTTGGGTCCAGAAAAACAACAAGTGGGGTCATGTTGATCTAAATGGCAACGTTACAACGCCAATGATTTATGATGGCGCTGGCTCTTTCCAAGAAGGCAGAGCTTTGGTTATAAAAGGCAACAAATGGGGTCATGTTGACCTAAATGGTAAAGTAACAACGCCTATAGTTTATGATTATGTTGGCTCTTTCAAAGAAGGCAAAGCTTGGATTGTGAAAAATGGTAAATGGGGTTATGTTGATAAAAATGGCAAAGTAACAACGCCTATAGTTTATGATGATGTTGGCAATTTCAAAGAAGGTAGAGCTTGGGTTAAAATCAAAAATTTTGAATTTAATATAAATAAAAATGGTTATCCTTTTAAACATAAAGATTATTATAAATTGATAAAAGGAATATTCAAATAGGCAATATTATGTTTAGTTCAATCTGAAGCATATGCTTTCTATATTTTACAGCTGCGAAAATGTAAACTATTCATTAGCATCAGGTAAAATTTTTAAATTAGCAGATTTATTAAGCTCCTATTTACAACTTAAATTATGAGTGAAAATCACACATAACATAAAAGCTTCGACATCTCTATATAATTACAATATAGGAGGTGTCAATGGCTAGAAGAAGACAAGAAAAGAAATTTACTAATTTAAATTCCTTTCTTAAAAGTTCACAATCTAACAAAAAACGACAAAAATCTCTAAGTGATCATGACAAAGAAATGTTAATAAGAACTGTAGATGACTTAAAAGATGATATTATTTGGCTATATGATCAAATTGTTAAAAGAAGAAAAAAAATAACACCATCTTTAAGAAAATCAGTAAAAGAAGATATATTGAACAGAAATAATGGTGATCGCAAACATAAGCTTTTTTCTTTAAAAGATATCTGTAAATTAATGGATTGGACATATCCCAGAAACAAAGAAGAAAGAAAAAGATTATGCAATATTAATAGCAAGTTGTTTATAGCTAATTTAGAAGCACATTATGTACTTTATAATTTTACAATCAAAGCATTAAAGCAAGATATTAAAAATCCATCTGATTTACTTCTTTCTAAAAAAGAACAGAAAGCAGCTAGAAAAAGAAGAAGAATTGAAAAGAAAAATGATACAAGTTTTGCAGAAAGAGTCAATATACCCAAGACTGATGATCAGAAGAAAGAGGCAAGGAAAGAAAGAGCAAGAATACGCCGAGAAGCTAAGAGTCTAGGAATAACTACAGCAGAATATAAAGAAAAAGTAAAACAAAGCAAAATTAAAGACTAAAGTATTATCACACTTTCCTTTTTGTGTGCATATATATTTATAAGGAGAGTTGTAATGAAATTTTTTAAATATTTGTGGTATATAATAAAACATAAATTCTGGGTGACGCTTTATTGTTTTTCTGAAGGTATTATTTGGCGTGGAATATTACATGATTTATCAAAGTTTTATCCGTCTGAGTTTTTTCCATATATGAATTGGTTTTATGGAAAATTTGGGAAGAGTTGCGACAAAGGATGGGAAAGACATAATAAGTGTATGCTTAAGTATGATTATGCTTGGCTATTCCATCAAAAAAGGAATAAGCATCACTGGCAATATTGGCTACTTCAACTTGATGATGGAGACATAAAAGCTTTACCAATGCCAGAAAAATATATAACAGAAATGATATGTGATTGGCGTGGTGCCAGCAGAGCACAAGGTAAAGGTGACAATACTCCTGAATGGTATGAAAAAAATAGACATAGACAAAATTTGCACTCAGAAACAAAATATAAAGTAGAAACAAAATTAATTGGAATATATGGGTTAGAAAAAATGCGGCCCCATCTATCTGTTAAAAAGGAGTAATTATGAAAGTAATTGAAGGTGATATCATCACTCTAGCAAAAGTAAAATGTGCTGTATGTTATGATGACCATTTTTTTAAAATAGTTCGTGACAGAAACAGAGATGAATTTAATGAAATGTATTATTTTGAATTTATAGAAAAATACTGGCCGACATTAAAAGATAGAATAAGATTAATAAAAAATTTTATAAATCATGAAATTAGTAATGTTGTGTCATTAAACATGCATCAAATAGAAGAGCTATATGACTTATTAAGAAATGATGTGCTAGACGAAAAAGATAAAAATTCTTATTTTCACATAAAGAAAATAGATATATCGGAAGAAAATCGTAACTATCATTTCCCAGACAAAAAAGGCTATTTTAATTTACAACTTTTTAAAAATGATGAAGGGTTTATTGCTGAAGCTGAATTTAGCATAAATAGAAAGGGAAATATACTTCTTGAATCTATTGATATCGGTTGGTGTAGTGATCTAAAAATGTTTAATAAAAAAGATAAATTAAAGTTTATATTAAATTTTTTGTTCAAAAGATCAAAATATCCATTCATAGAAAACTCATTTTCAATTACTAAGGAAGAAGCAAGAATTTTATTGCCAATATTGGCAGGTTTAATTAAATATCATTATGAAATGAAAAATAAATGAAGATGATGATAATTGGCGAATCACCCTCTCACACTCGGCCAGATGGGATGAAAAACATTCCTTTTTCAGGAAAAACGTCATATCATTTATGGGACGAATTAAAAAAATATAATATAACTAGAAAAGATTGTATAATAACAAACGTAGTAGAAAAATTATTACTAAAAGGTAATAAACCAACAAACAATATGATAAAGGAAAATTTACCACGATTATATTCAATTATTAAAAAACATAAAATAAAACTAATAATGACTATGGGGAAAATTCCAACTGAAGCAATTTTAGAACAACAAATAAAGATGAGAGAAGTAGCAGGTAATATATTTTATACTAAAAATGAAGATGCTATAGTAATACCCTGTATACATCCAGCTGCTGTTGGAAGAAGTTTAGTAAATAAAATATTGTTTGAAAAATCAATTAAAAATGCTATGATAATTTTGGAGGATATAAAAAAGTTATATGTCACTTGAAGGTGAATTTTTTAGTCTATTAAATATTTATAAAGACAAATTAAAGTATTATAAAAAAGATTATAAGCTAGCTGAAAACACCCAAGAATTACTAGACCCATTAATAGAAAGCGCACTGACTGCAGTTGCTCGTAAAACATTTCAATTAAAATTAGAGATAGAACAACTAAAAGCCGAAATAAGAGATCTCAAACTAAAAGATAAATAAAATCGAATTAATATTGGTGTTTGAGTGTGAAAATAACTAAATTTGATGATCTGCTTAAAGAGCATGATTTATTGCAGGATAATCAAGAAAATATAGAAGAAGACTCTGAAAATGTCAGAAAGTTAGACGATCTGATGATAGATGCTGGTATATCAGAAAAGCCTATGAAAGTAGCTGATTTATTGTATGAAGCTGGAATAAGTGAAAAACCAAAACCTGAAGAGATACTTGCTGAAGTTGAAGAAAAAGAAGAAAACATAAAACCAGCAAAGAAACTAACTGATTTGTTAGATGAAGCTGGCATCCCCACTTTAGATTTAGATTATAAAGAAGAAGTTCAAGTTGAAGAAAAAGAAGAGCAAGCAATAAAAGAGCCAATTAAAGAAGATGTTGTTATAGAACCTGAAAAAGAATTAGTTGTGGATCAACAAACTGTACAAAAAACAGATGAAGAACAAGAAGATTTTGATCCTGAAAAAGAATTAATTAAAAGATTTGATAATGTTGTTAAAGGAGAAAACAAAGAATTTGATTCTTCATGGATAGAGAGATCTGAGTTTGCGTCTGTAGTTTTAGGTAGTGATTTACATCCAGATGTTAATAGTGATGTTGTACATAATTTAAATACACCATATCATGATTTGAGCATTAAAATATTAGTTAAATTAAAAGACAATAAAACTAAAAAAGAATACCAGTGTGAACTTCAAAAATATATAACACCAGATGGAAAATATGGAATTCATATTGCACCAATAAATGATAATATAATAAGAATTAATACAGGCTCTGAAGGTATTATTTTATATATAGCGAGACAAGATGGTGGTATAGAAAAAAGATTGTTATCAGACGTAAAAGGTTATACTGTCTATTATAGAATAATAGTAAGAAGAGCATATCTTGTTGATGCTGCAGCAATGATGAGGAGAGGAGCTGGTTATACATCTTCTATTCCAGTTGGTGTCCCAGGTCAAGATGGTGCACCTGGACCTCCAGGTCCTCAAGGCCCAGCTGGAGAAGCCACGATTACAGTACAAGAATTAGATGGCGATCCAATAGGAACAAATATAAATAAATTAACATTTAATCAAGCTTTCGACTCTAATTCTGTGTATATAAATGGTCAAGAAGCTATAATTGGTGCACCAGCAAATGCACCATCAATAGATGGCAGTACTTTAACATTATCTGGAGCAACACAATATACAGGTAGATTATCACAAAGCAATATTAATTATGAAGCTGGAGTCGGTGCAGGAAGTAGCACAACTTATATACAGAATGATACAACTTTTATATTGACTAGTCAAACTGATAGTGGTTTTGGAGATAAAGGAATATTAAAGCTATATATTAATAGTGAGTTGGTCGCGGCTATAGATTTAGCAAATAATTTTGTTGAAGCAAATAGAAGCACACAACAAGATATTAATGATTATGATACTGATTATGTTGAAGGTAGCACATTTACATTAACTGATGGTGTTTGTCCATTTTTAGGTACATATACAGGTGACGGCTCATTAGAATTGGTAAAAGTAGAAAAATATAATGATTTTGAATACTGGCAGAGTTTTCAAGTTAAAGTAAATATAACAAGTGAATTAAGACAAGGGTATAACTACATTTATTTAAAACATATTATTCCAAGTCAGACTGACAGAGTTTCAAATACTTTTAAATTCTTTTATGATAATGATGCTGGTATAAATCCAAATTGTACTTTACCTTCAGTAGTCGAAGCTACTCCAGTATGGAATTGGTTGTCTGGTGTTAAATATTATGGTGCCGGCTCTACATTTAATTTAGATTTTGTGGCACAAGATGTGTTTGATAATGTATATCATAATTCAAATGCTCCAGTTGAAGTATATGGCTGGCCAGGTATGGGAACATTAAGCATTGCTTATACTGACCCTTCAGTTTCTGGAGTTAGTACACCTCCAGATATTAATGAATCAATGACTGTAAATGATTATGTATATACACAAGCTGCTGATCAATCTTCAGATGACGCAAGATTATATGTAAGACCAAGAGATCCCTATGGAACTTATACCGCACAACAAACAGCATCAGGTAAATGGTTAATCCATAGTTATAGTAATCCATCAGATGATTTACATGAATACTTCAGAGATGAAGATTATAGAATGACTTGGGATGAAGCTATGAATGATTGGGATTCACCTCCGGCTAATAAAACTGGTAATTGGGATAGCACTCAATCTCTTATAATATATGACAGTGGTCAAAAACATTTACAATGTTTTTTAAGTGAATTGATATATCCAACAATGGATTTCTCAAGTGGATATAAACCAACTGGAAATCCCAATTACAGTGCATTTACTGGAATGACTAAACCTAGTTTTTCACAATTTACTACAAGCGATGTGGCAGTTTATGTTCGTGGTTTTTATGATGATAATGAAAACCATACAAATGGAAAAATTTATATTTCTGGAATTACTGGAACTCATTTGACTAATATAGACATAGAGGTATTTATAAAAGTACCCGGAAAAACTGGATGGTGTACATTAAATGAATTATATAATGCTGCTGATTATACAGGTGCTGACGGCGACGGATGTAGAATTAATCCAGGTAGCTATGATGGCCCAACATTTGAATTTACTTTAGGAACAAATTTTACAGATGCTACAACAAAATGGGGAATCATAGTAATGATAATTATGAAACCAACAAGTCCAGAAATTACTGGACCAATATATATAGTAAATTGGTAAAAAGTAATTAAATGAAAAATATAAATTTAAAGAGTAAAAACTTAAATAAATATGAAAAATAAGATTGATATTTAGATAAAAGGAGTAAGAGATGATATATTATTTATATAATACAACAGAATCACAAGTAGACTGTTATGATATTGGACTTTCTATAGCCGCTGGCGAAAATCACAGAATAACTTCTAACATGATAGACGATGGATACTATTATGAAGGTGGTGATTTAGATACGGCTTTAACATCTGGTGATTTAGTTTTAACTACAGATATTGATACACCACCAGGCACACAATACACTTCTGCTGAAGCAAAAATTCGATTATCATTAGAAACTTGGGCATTAGAAGTTGATTTTGATGACACAGAAGTTAGTTTTTCAGCGGACGATGTCCAAACAGCTTTAGAGGAATTAGACAACAAAACACCAGCAGTAGAAAGAGATTATGTGATCACAGATACATGCGGATTAATATTTACTGATAGCGGCGGATTTGTTTTACAAGATAATAGTTAAGGAGAAAAAAATGGCAGGTGAGAATAAATTTCACAGAAATTTAGGAATAATTGATGGTATACACATTCCATATTCTTGGGAATATGCAGACACAGCTGCAAGAGAGGGAGCAAGTGGATTTTTAGAGACTGATGAAGGTAAATTTGCCAGACAGACTGATAACAATACCATTTGGATGTTAGTAGATTATTCTGCACCTACATGGACACCTGTAGGTGGTGATATTGTTGGCTTAGCAAAAGTTTCTTCTAATGATACTACAGCAGGTTATTTAACTAATAAAATTATAGTAGATGCTGGTAGTAACTCAAGTGAAATCTTAGAAACCAGTGAAGTAAATGATGGTGGTGACGAAGATTTAAAAATTCAAATTGATCCTAGTAAAATAGCACATAGTGCAATTAATGATGATGAAGCTTCTAAACACAGAACAATAAATGATAGCGGAAGTGAGGCTACAGATTTGTGGTCAGCTGATAAAATTGGGACAGAATTAGGAGGAAAATCAGATACAGGACATACTCACACTGAATCTGATATAACTGATTTAGTGCACACAGATACAGCTGCTATTCACGATAATGTAGTTGGAGAAATAAATGCTGTAACAGAAAAAACAACTCCTGTGGCTGATGATGTGATTATAATAGAAGATAGTAATGCATCTTATGCAAAGAAGAGAGTTAAAATTAGTAATTTACCAGTTGGTGTAGATAGCGATGAACTAATTAAAATTTCATCTAATGATACTACCGCAGATTATTTAAAAACCAAATTAACAACAAGTCTTGACACTAATTCAGGGTATGCAATTGAACTAAAAGAAATTGATGATGGTGGAAATGAAACTTTAAATATAGCATTTGATCAAGGAAAAATTAATCATTCCCAAATATATGCATGCGGAACTTACACACATGCTCAAATTGATTCTCATATAATAAATACAAATAATCCACACGGTGTAAATAAAGCTGATGTTGGATTAGGGAATGTTCATGATTATTCACAAGTCAGAAAATTAGATAGCTGTACAGATGAAGCTATATTACGTTGGGATGGAACTCTTGGTCACACAGTGCAAGACTCTTTAGCCACTATTGATGATTCTGGAAGTATAAATATACCAACTGGACAATTATATAAAATTAATGGAGCACAACATACACACACCGAGGCTAATATATCTGATCTAGATCATAATGACACTTATGCAATACACGATAATATCGCTAATGAAATATCAGCTTTGTCTGAAAAAACTGTAGTTCATGATAATGATTTAGTTATAATAGAAGATAGTGAAGCAGCTTATGCAAAGAAAAAGGTCAAAGCTTCTAATTTACCAGGTAGCGGTGGGGGAGGTTTTAAAGAGTATCATTTTGATGCTGTTTCTTTATACACTCCATGTAATAGCGATTGGCCGGTAGGAAATATACATGCAGAATTAAATTTAGACACAGTTGACCCGGGCCTTTATGTAAGAAAATTTGGAGATGGCGCAAATGATGGAGTTGGATTTTTAATAGAAGTTCCAACAGGCGCGACTAATATAGTTTTTAATATTAAAAATAGAGCTCAAGATGCACCAGGAACAACAAAAGCAGTAGTATTAAAACTATTTCATAGACAAATTGTAGAGGGCTCTGCAGTTCCAAGTTGGTCTTCTGGTTTTAATATGAATACAATTAGTATGCCAACAAATGCTTATTGGAAAAATAGTAATGACAGCTTATCATTGAGTTCATTAAGTATAACAGCAGGAAGAGTAGTTCAGTTTGAATTGACAAGAGACTATACTCACGCATCAGATACTTTAGTAGGCTATTGGCTATTATTACACATGAAAATTTCGTTTACTTAAGAGGTAAAAAATGTTAGAATTTGATGGGAGTAATTATATAACTACAATAAATACATTTGTCCCTCCTACTTATTTAACTTTAACTATGTGGTTCTGTCAAACTTCTTCAAGTGGAGTTCAATATTTAATTGGTAATGATTCATATTGGGCAATTTACACATATCTTGGGAATCTTGTTTGTTATTTAGGAGGTGGTGCTGGCACCTTTATAAAAACACTTAGTACTGATACATGGTATCACCTTGTATTCTACTTTGATTCTGCATATGATTGGGTAGAGGTATTAATAGATGGTGTAGTAGAGTTTTGGGAATCAGGTCATACAGTTAGTCCAGTAACAGACTACTTAAAAATAGGATGGGGTACAGATGGACTGAATCCTCGAAAGCTTATTGGCAAATTAGATGATGTTAGGATATATTCAAGAATTTTACCTTGGGCTGAAGCACGCGCAATATATTATACAAGAGGCAAAGATTTTATTATAAGTGATTTGCAACATTGGTGGCCTTTACAAGAATATTCTAATAGTACTATATGTACTGGCGCTGGTACAGTTAAAGACATAATAGGTGGTCTAAATTGTACACCAACTGATAATCCTGTATATGGAATGCCTATATCAGAAATTGGGAGGTATCCTTTATAATGAATAGTTGTTATGTAATTTATGATCCTAATGATATATGCGTAAAAAATAGAGTGATATTCTATGATAGTAGTGAAAAGTTATCAGATACGGCAAGAAAAAATGGTTGGGGCAATACTTTTATAAAAAAAGAAAATATGTTGACTCCAACTACTCATTGGGATTATTTATTTTGGAAAGTTATAAATGTAGAATATGCTTCTGAAACTGATGCTGAAATTGTAGAAACGAATGATCTTGAGAAAGAGTATATAAAAGAATTACTTTCTGGAGTAGAGATAAGACTTAAAAAGTATTTAGTAGAAGAATATAATGATGATGAGTATGTTTCAAAGAGAACATACTATTATCATGACAATGGTGATGGCACATACACTGGAAAATTAGAAGAAATTATATATACATATTCAGAGATTGAATCTGATTTATTAGAAAGTCATAATACTAAAACATATTATTTAGATGGCACAGAAAGAACAGATGAAACTTTCAATTATTATACAAATGAAGAAGGAAGTTTGATTGTCAAAAAAGAGGAATAATTATGGATGAATCTTTAGGTTTTTCAAAAAAAGTAATAGTAGAAATTGATGGAGCACCAGCTGCAGCAGGAAAAGTACCAGTTGCAACGGAAATAGAGTCAGAAATTCCTGTTATTATTAATAACGCTAATACTATTTTACCAGTTACTCCAGGTATAATGAAAACTCATCATATTTTCAGTTATGAAACTATTGAAAAAGAAGATGTAGGTTCAACTTATGTAACAGTAAAAACTATTGATTTAGAAGATAA
>Ga0272441_10005213_pt1 | contig 22808 bp, 22 predicted proteins | sample SSMProp6N_FD_193582 | JGI IMG/M metagenome (GOLD analysis project Ga0272441, IMG submission 193582) | Marine sediment archaeal communities from Little Sippewissett salt marsh, Falmouth, MA, United States - SSM-Prop-6N | ecosystem: Environmental > Aquatic > Marine > Wetlands > Sediment ... | reverse complement strand
TTTGCGACGGCCTCCAGATACGAGATGCCTGCGGCAGCGCCACCCTCCCGCACCTTGGCAAACTTCTTCGTGTCCGGCACGCCGAGCACCTTCCCGTTCTCGACATAGATGTCATTGAAGACCGCCGGGCCGCAGAGGCGGGAGTTCTCCTCCTCTTCTTCGACAAAGACACGGATGCGGGTGCCACAACACTCGCCGTCCCACGCCTCAAACGAACAGGGACTTTCCTCTGCGGCATGGGCGGTTGCAACCGCCTGGATCGCTTCTGCCATGAGAATACCCTCGCGTGTCTGCGGGACTTCCCGCAGACCGATACCTGTTGCAAGCTCTGCGTCCGTGAAGGCCGGCGGGAAGAACTGCGGGTGGGTGAGCGCCCGCACATCCTCTGCCTGATACTCGATCATCGCGAGGCGCTCCACCCCGAGACCCAGGTTCATCACCGGGACACCGACACCATATTCTGCGAGAGCAGAGGGAGAGTACATGCCGAAAGTCGCGACCTCCACCCATCCATGTACCGGGTGACGGGCATACACTTCGGTCTGGGTGTCGGGAATATAGTATTTGGACCGCTTCTCATCGGGACGGAACTCAAAGTCCTCGAACCCGAACGCCTTCAGGAGTGCTGCGGCAACCGCCTTGCCGTCCTCGACCGTCACATGCTCCCCTGCAACGATACAGGATGCGGAGTGGTAGGTCATCAGGCGGGTCGGCCCCTCTTCCTGCTCGCGGCGGAAGCACCGGTCGATAGAGAACTGCCGGATGGGAAGGGGCAGACGGTCCCACATCGCACCGAGAGAGAGGAACCATCCGGAGGTCATATGGGACCGCAGGGTGGTGCGGGATGACTCGGGTGCCAGTTCCCGGAACTCCGGGAAGACCTCGTCCATGATCCGGACAACAAGGGCGTCGTCACAGGCGAGCACTTTAGAGAGCTCATAGGTGAGTTCATCCCCATCCACCTCTGCCTTCTTGTAGGCATGCAGGGTCTCGCGGAGATTTTCTTCTCCCTCGTCGCCAAGACTCTTCCCGAGGATCTCTTCAATCCGGGCAATCCGCTCCTTCCCGATACCCACATTCGGGCGGGGCAGACCGCCAAGATAGAAGACACGGTCAAGAACCGCTGACGCTTCCGGCCCGAACTGGCGGTATACATCCGCCTCGTCGATAAAGAGCGGTACGCGTGCCTCGTCAAACCCGATCGCGAGATAGGCCTCCCGCAGGCGTGCGGTGGTCTCTGCGATGGGGTGACGACGGGCGGATTTGTACTGATAGCGGGGGTATTTATCGCCTGCCCCGACCGGGTCTATGATCTCCGGCCCTTTATTCCAGGCATGTTCAAAGTCGGTTCGTGCTAATTCCCGGTACTCATCTGGACTAAATTTCATTCTTTTCACCGCGTGTGAGACAGACCACCCGGGACACCGGGCTCTCGTCGTAGACTTCGTAATCACAGTATTTTGTAATTTCGTTTGCAAAGGCCGCCACATACTCATGGGATGGCATATGTTCACGAGTAAGCCTGTTACGCGAGTATCCGAGATACATGTATCCCTTCACCTCGACATAGACCGGCCCTGCGTCCTGAATCAGGCGGGCATACCCCTCCGGACTGATGTCATTGAGCCCCTTGACGATGGTGATGCGGATCGCAGACCGCCTGCTCCCAAGGAGGGAGAGACTCTCTCTGACCTGCTCCCACGAGTCCTCCATCGGCCGGCAGACACGCTGGTATGTCTCCTCATCCGGGCCGTCCAAAGAGACATAGGTCTGGTACGGGCTGCATCTCCGGACCATATCCGGCCGGGTGCCGTTTGTCACGAGGAAGGTCGTGAACCCCGCGTCGTTTAGGAGGTCGAAGAGACGCGGCAACTGCGAGTAGAGCGTGGGTTCGCCCGAGAGGGAGACTGCGGCCATATCCGGCGCAAGTGCCTCTTCCCAGAGTTTCTGGTCGATTGCATCGTTTGCGACCGGATTATATCCGGCAAGCGCCTTCTTCTGCAGAGGGTGCAGGCGCTCCATGATGAGCTCCGGCGGGCACTCCTCCTCTTCCACCACCTCATACTCCATCGACCGCCAGCAGAAGAGACAGCGCTGGTTGCACTTCAGGGTCGGGGTCATCTGGACACAGCGGTGGCTCTCAATGCCATAGAACTGTGCCTTGTAACACATATCCCCGCCGCGGAGGGTCCGCTTGTTCCACATGCACGGCTTGAGTGCCGCAGATGAACGGGGAGAGAAAAACTGGTAGCCCTGTTTCCTCAGGGCCTTACATGCTTCTGATTGCATCGATACCAAGGGTTTCGAGCACTTCGCTCAGGGTATTCTGTGCCGCCCGGACAAGGGTCAGCCGGGCATCCCGCACCCCTGCCTCTGCCTTGAGGACCGGGTCGGTGTGGTAGAACGCGTTGAACAGGTCGGCCAGGTCACGGGCGTAGATCGCAAGATGGTGCGGACGGAGTTCGTCCACCACGGTCTGCAGCACCACCGGGAAGAGGCCGATATGCTTTGCAAGCGCGATCTCGGACTCTGTCGTGAACGCGTACGCCGGGGTGAACTCCCCTGCCTTTGCGAGGATGGAGCAGGCCCGGGCATGGGAATACTGGATATAGGGGGCGCTCTGGCGTTCAAAGTCCAGCGCCTGCCGCCAGTCAAATACCGTGCTCTTCTCCTGTGAAACCCGCACGATATCATAGCGCACCGCACCGATGGCGACCGATGCCGCAATCGCCCGGCGTTCCTCTTCAGGAAGGTCAGGACGGCGAACGGTCACCTCATCAAACGCCTTCTTTGTCACCTCATCGATCAGCTCGTCAGCGGAGATGAACTTGCCTGCACGGGTGCTCATGGAACCCTCGGGGAGGCTCACAAACTCAAAGAAGACGATCTCCGGTGCCGTCTCACCGAGGAGTTTCATCGTCGCCTGCAGTTGCGCACCGATGAGTTTGTGGTCTGCTCCGAGGACGTCAATTAAACGGTCGAAGTTCTCGCCCTTCCATGCGTGATAGGCAAGGTCACGTGCGGCGTATACGCTTGTTCCGTCTGACCGGCGGAGCACATACTCCTTCTCAAACCCGGCGCTCGTGAGGTCTACTGCGAGGATATCATCGTGGGACGCCTCAGGGAGTGCCTCTACGCGGTCGAGGATTTTGATCATCGACCCGTCCTGCACAAACCCGGACTCCCAGACAAACCGGTCGTGAGGAGCGTGGAGCAGGTTTAATGTGACCTTTATCCCTTCTGCACAGAGTGAGACCGCCCGGCGGAACTTCTCCACAATCTCCGGGTCTCCCTGTTCAACAAGACCCATGCGGCGGTCAATCTCTTCTTTTATCGCAGGGTCTGCCTCAATGGCACGGTTAGCCGCCACATAGACTCGGGCGACATAGTGGTCATCCTTCTCACCCTCGTTCTGGGAGATGTCAAGGAAATCGAACCCCCAGGAGACGATCGCGATCTGACGCCCCATGTCATTGAGATAGTACTGCACATCAATATCATATCCGGCCTTGCGGAATACCCGTGCAAGGGTGTCGCCGATGACCGAATTTCTGATATGGCCGACATGGAGCGGCCCGTTGGGGTTTGCCGAGGTGTGTTCCAGACACACCCGTCCCGGGACGTCAGGCAGGCGTCCGTAGTCGGGAAGAGTGGCCGCACGCACCACATCCGCCACATAGGCAGGACCAAAGACAAAGTTGATGTACGGCCCGATGGTGGTGACCGTGACCCCTGCCTCTGCGAGCGGCCCTTCGATTTTTGCAGTAATCTCTCCTGCAATCACAGCAGGGTTCTTCTTCTCTTTCTTTGCAAGCGCAAAGGCAATGGTCGAGGCGAGGTCGGCATGGTCGCCGCCGTCACCGAGGAGCACATCCTCTGCTCCCGTTGCGTCTTTCAGGGCCGCTTCAACCGCCCGGTATGTTTCCTGGTACATTTAGTATCCTGTCCTGTATCGCAGTATGGCCGCAATTCCGCCAAATGCATTGTAAAGGATTGCTCCTTCTTCAAAATCATCAGATATGATCATCACACGGGTCGCACTTGCATCGGCAAGTTCGGTCAATTCATCGATGATATCCGTCTCTTCTTCAATATAGAGCGGCGCCGTACACTTCGGGCAGTTCCCAAGGTCAATATCCTTTGACGATTTGCCCGGCTCCACCTGAATGGTCTCTTCTTTGACATAGTCGCAGTTCTGGCACCGGATACGAAGCCGTTCCTTGCGGAGCGTTGCCGAGAGGAGAAGCGTATCCACCGCACCGATCTCGAGGTTTTTGCGGACAGACTCCTCTCCGTAGGCAGAGGCGCTGTCATCCTTGATCAGTTCCTTTAAGAACCGGTCCATGACGGTCTTCTCCTTCATCACCTCTACGCCACGCAGGGCGTCCTGCGCATTGTCCACCAGTTCTGAGAGACCGGATTCATTGGTGTATGAGACGTCAAAGAGACCGATGATGCGTTTCTGGAGTTCGTGATGGAGATACCCCCCGTCTGCAAACTCTTCCTTGGTCGGGGTGGGCCCGCCGATTAAGACACCCTTGAACCGGTTGTAGAAATCCGGTTCTGCCATGAAGATATCGGTGGCACGGTCGGCGACTTTCTTATAATATTCATTGATCGCAATCAGACGGAGACGCTGGAAACGCATCGCAGACTGACCACCCTTTCGCTGTTTTCCGGGGACGGTGGAGGTCACACCGGATGCGGGCTCGATACGGTTGCCCCGCAGGAATCCAAGAAACGATTCACGCCGGTCGATAACGAGAAGTCCGTAGACTTCCTTCTCGACGAGCATCTGCTCCATCGGTTCGAGTTCAAAGCGTGAGGAGCACCGGTACATATAGAGCGGCACGACATCAGGGGGTTCAATGATGGTGCAGTCCATGTCGGTACGGTCACCGCCGATCTTGATTGCGCCGCAGAAGATTGCAAGACCATGTTCCGGGGGCTTATTGTAGTATTTCAGACGCGAAAGAATCGAGGAGATGGCACTCTGAACGTTTGTGCGTGTCTGCTTGCTCTTAATATTGGAACACTGCCCGAATTCGTCACGCAGCTGGGCGGTGACGTCATGGATCTGCTTGTCGGGCGGAATGTATATTGTTATCAGTTCGGTGCCGCTGCCCTCTTTCTGTTTCAGCCGTTCGAGGGTCTTTTTAAACTCATAGCGCTTTCGTGCGCTGTCAATCTCCACATCGTCTGCCATGCTTGGGTTTGCCTCCGGGTGGCAAATTGGTATTATAATTCTCTTTCAGTAACATTAAAAGGTGAGTATGGCACCGGTCACCATGGAATCAACCTCCGCATCGATCCCGTGGGTGCCGTTGAACGCCTCAAAATTCTTTGGACTGTTCGCAGCGTTGAAGAGGGACAGCCCGCGTTCAAACGGGATGACCGCATCCTCCGGGGCATGGAAGACCCACACCGGTGAGGGTGCAATTCCTGCAACATACTCCCCGGGGTCTACGGAGCGGACAAAGGCGCAGACGTCCTGCCCTGTATCGTCGCCCGCGGCAATCTCTGACGTGGAGATACCAAAGTATCCGGCACTCTCTTCGTCCAGGGATGCTGCAACCGCACCTGTCATCCCGCCGTTTGATGAACCGACGATGTACACCGGCACGCGATAGCGTTCGGTGAGCATCATCCTCGCCGCCATGATGTCCCCGATGGTCAGGTACCACTGGGGCGTGTCACCTCTCGTAAACCGGCGCAGGTCCTCGGCAAGCCCACCGGCATGTCCGGCAGTCTCACCGCCATTGCCCCGCACATCGAGGACCAGGGTCGCAATTCCCTCTTCTGCGTAGGAGACCGCACGCCCCTCATGTGCCGCTGCTGCGACACCCGCACCGGGCACCAAGACCACTGCTGCTACCGGTTCAGTTGGTGCGGCAAGGAGGGCATGGACATCCGCCCCGTTTCCGGTGAAGACCAGATTCGAGAGCGAGACACCGTCATCCGACCCGGAAAAACCGGCCGCAGTCTCATCATAGACCGGCGCAATGCCGGTGATGACCAGAGCACCGTCCACATCAAGGGAGTAGGTAGGTGGTGCCACCCCTGCATCCGGGGTCGTGCACCCCGCGCCCAGCACCGCCGCGATGGTGCTGATGACGAGAAGACATAATAGCAGTCTCTGCCCCACGAGAATCACGATACACCACCACCCCGGAAGTAATGATAAGCAAGACAGATCGTCTTCGCATCGATGATACGCCCGTCACGGATCATCTCCTCCATCTCACCGAGGGAGACTTTCACCACCTCGATCTGCTCATCGTCATCCATCCCGTAGGCGTCCGAGGGCGTGAGGTCATACGCCTCAAAGAGATAGATCACCTCATCGGTGTATCCCGGTGCAGGGTAGATCTTTCCCCGGGAGACGAGCGTCTTTGCGGCCATCCCGGTCTCTTCAATCAGTTCGCGGCATGCCGTCTCTTCCGGCGTCTCGCCGGGGTCAATCGTGCCCGCGGGCGCCTCGTAGATCCACTCGCCGACGGCAAAGCGGTACTGTCGCTCCAGATAACAGCAGTCGCCAACGATTGGGAGCATCGCCACCGCATGGCCGGGCCGGACGACCCGTCGCTCCTTCACCGCACCGGAGGGCAGGGTCACCGTGACCGACTCCAGTGTGATCTTCTTCTTGCCGGGAGTGGGTGCACCCGTCATTCCCGCACCTCGTAGGGGATCGGGTCTTCCCTTCCCGCCTCCCGGAAGGCCGCAAGGCGATAGTGGCAGGAGTCGCAGGTGCCGCACGCCGGGGCACCGCTGCGATAGCACGACCAGGTGTCCTCATACGGCACGCCAAGGGCAAACCCCTCCTTCAGGATCTCGGTCTTTGACATCTGCACAAACGGCGTCATCAGCCGGATATGCGTCCCATCAGCAGTCCCGGTATCAATAACCCGCTGAAATGCCTCGATGAACGCCGGCCGGCAGTCCGGGTATCCGGCATAGTCGGACGACTGCACCCCGATGAATATCGCCTCTGCCCCTCGTGCCTCTGCAAGCGACGTCGCTATCGCGATGAGATTCGCATTCCGGAAGGGCACGTAGGTATTCGGGATACCCTCATCCTCTTCGGCATGGTCACCGATGGTCAGAGTATCATCGGTCAGGCTGGATCCCCCGATCTGGCGGAGATAGTCCAGGCTCACCGTTAAGAATTCCTCTGCATCAAGCGTTGCGGCAATTCTTCGGGCACATTCGTACTCCTTTTCTTCCGTCGGCTGGCCGTAGCGGAGGTGCAGGGCGATGATATCATAGCCCATGGCACGTGCCTTGTAGGCAAGGGTGGAAGAGTCCATCCCACCGGAAAGAAGGCATACCGCTTTCATATCATTTCATCCCGATTGATTTGTGCAGCTGCAGCTGGAAACGGGCGGCAATGCCCTCTTCCAGAATGAAATCCGCGATCTCCCGGTACTCGCCCCCCCACACCGGCGAGATGAAGACCGTGCCTGCGATATCATGAGACTCAATCACGTGCTGTGCATACAGACAGTCGGTGCGGTCCATGACGACGAACTTCACGGCGTCCTCTGCCCGGATATCTGCAAGCAGGCTCGGGTCCGATTCCTCACCTGACGACGGACACTTGATGTCCATACTGATGGTAGCATATTCCTGCACACCGGTGAAGGGGAGCGTCCCGTTTGTCTCAATCTCAATGCGGTAGCCCGCATCCCTAAGTGCTCTCAGAAGTTCTTTGAGTTCCGCTTCCTGCAGCAGGGGTTCGCCGCCGGTGATGACGACATACCGGGGCATGCCGGAAGAGACCTGTGAAACGATCTCAGTAATGCTCATCACCGCCCCTTCCCCGTGGGACTCCGGGGTGTCGCACCAGGCACAGTTGAGATTACATCCGGCACAGCGGATAAAGGTCGCAGGGAGACCCTGCCTGAGACCTTCACCGGAGATCGAAGAGAATATCTCGATTATGTTCATACTTCATCAAACGTTAGCTGGGCATAGCATGAGATGGACTCCCACACACGGATTTTTGTCACCGTTGCGGTGAGACCATCTGCCGTGCAGGAATCGTTGATCATGCCTGCAATGATCTGTGCAAGGTTCTCTGAGGTCGGGTCACCCTCGGTTGTGATGACCTCCTGGAACCGGGAGAGACACTCAACCATCGGGTCCTTCACGTTCAGGATAACCTGATGATCAAACCGGTTCACCACCTGCTTGACACAGTTGTAATCCACCAGGATCTGTGACTCCGGTTCGGCAACCCCTGTGATCCATACCTCCACACGCCACTGGTGCCCGTGCAGGCGGAAACACTTGCCGGAATAATTGAGCAGGCGATGGCTTGCCTCAAAATAGGTTTCTTTGTATATTGTCAGACTCATACCTATGGAAAACGTGGGAGAGGATACTATTTTATGCCTGTCTTCGTGCAGCATCCCACACCGCAGACACGGTGGCACCGGCATGCGCCCGACCCCTGCGGCGCGCGCCGTCACGACCGAAATGCCATGCCTCCGCACGACAGTATTTATTACTCACGCTGTGTAAATATATAGGCAGAAATCTGGTATGTCGGGTGACAGCGGCGGAGACGGACTGGGGAATGGCAAAATATATCCCTGAATTAACAATTCAGAAGACATTTGCTCATAATTCGCCCAACCTGTCTCAGTCACAATAGAATATCAATTTCGAGACCGGGCACGAATGCGCAGGTGAGCCTGTGGTTTGTGCCCCAATGCGAGGTTACCAAATGGGAAATGGAAAATTTGCAGCGCGAAAATGTAAACGCACTGCCAAGGAGAACAGGTGGCGTGACACCAACTACGCACGTCGCCAGCTTGGTCTTGACATCAAGTCAGACCCACTCGAGGGTGCTCCCCAGGGCAGGGGTATCGTTCTTGAAAAGATTGGTGTGGAAGCAAAACAGCCGAACTCAGCTATCCGGAAATGTGTCCGTGTTCAGCTGATCAAAAACGGTCGTCAGGTCAGTGCCTTCGCCGTCGGCGACGGTGCTATCAACTTCATCGATGAACACGACGAGGTCACCATCGAAGGTATCGGCGGTCGTCTCGGCCGTTCAAAGGGAGATATTCCCGGTGTCCGCTACCAGGTCACCGAAGTCAACAATGTCTGTCTTCGTGAAATGGTCATCGGCAAGAAGGAGAAGCCACGCAGGTGATTTGAATGGCAGAGGAAGAAATTCAGGCAGATGTCGCTGTCGAAGAACCTGTTGTTGATGCACCTGTTGAAGAAAAACCGGTTATCCCCGGACACCTCCTCTTCAACAAGTGGGACCTCTCTGAAGTCCAGATCAATGACCCCGGTCTGGTCCGCTATATCAGCACCCAGTCCATGATTGTACCGCACTCCTGTGGAAAGCTTGCAGGCACCCAGTTCGCAAAGAGCCACATGCTCATTGTCGAACGCCTGATCAACAAGCTCATGCAGACCGAGAACAACACCGGCAAGAAAGAACTCACCACCCGCATTGTCAAGGATGCATTCGACATCATCAACCAGAAGACAAAGAAGAACCCGGTGGAAGTCCTCATCGATGCCATTGCAAACGCAGGCCCCCGTGAAGAGACCGTCCGTCTGAAATACGGTGGTATCAATGTCCCAAAGTCGGTCGATACCGCCCCCCAGCGCCGTGTCGATACCGCACTCATGTTCATTGCACGTGGCGTGCGCAATGCATCTCACAAGAAGAAGAAACCGGTCGCAAATGTCCTTGCTGACGAGCTCATCGCAGCAGCAAGCGGCGACGTCCGGTGCTTCTCTGTCGGAAAGAAAGAAGAACGCGAGCGTGTTGCGAAATCTGCACGTTAAAATCAAAATACAATTTTTTGTGAATCACTATGACGCGAAGGCGAAAAATGGTCGAGCGGGTCACAACACTGATGAGCCAGCCGGAGCATATCCGCAACATCGGTATTGTCGCACACATTGACCACGGTAAAACGACCCTCTCCGACAATCTCCTTGCCGGAGCAGGGATGATCAGCGAAGAGATTGCCGGAAAAGCATGCTGGATGGACTCCGATGAGGAGGAGCAGGCACGCGGTATCACCATCGATTCCTCAAACGTCTCGATGGTGCACGAATATGGTGGAAAGGAATTCCTTATCAACATGATCGATACCCCGGGTCACGTGGACTTCGGCGGTGACGTCACCCGTGCAATGCGTGCGGTGGACGGTGCTGTGGTACTTGTGGACGCGGTCGAAGGCACCATGCCCCAGACAGAGACTGTCCTGCGCCAGGCCCTCAAAGAGGGTGTCAGACCGGTGCTCTTTGTCAACAAGGTAGACCGCCTGATCAATGAACTGCAGGTTGACGAAATGGAGATGCAGATCCGTCTCGGAAAGGTCATCGACAAGGTCAACAAGCTCATCAAGGGCATGAACGAAGAGGCCTACAAGAACGGCTGGAAACTCGATGCAGCAGAGGGTACTGTCGCATTCGGTTCCGCTCTCTACAACTGGGCAATCTCCATCCCGTTCATGAAACAGAGCGGCGTCTCATTCAAGGATGTCTACGACTGCTGTAAGGCAGAAGACATGAAGACCCTTGCAAAGTCAAGTCCGCTCTGTCAGGTCGTTTTAGATATGGTGGTCAACCACCTGCCGGACCCACTCGATGCACAGAAGCGTCGTGTGCCGATCATCTGGCAGCACGGAGACCCAACCACCACCGAAGGCAAGTCAATGCTCAACTGTGACCCGAACGGTCCTGCCTGCCTGATGGTGACCGATATCTCCTTTGACCCACACGCAGGTGAGGTCGCAACCGGACGTCTCTTCTCCGGTACCCTCAGGCGCGGATCAGAGCTGTATGTCATGGGTACCGCAAAGCGCGTCAACCGCCTCACCCAGGTTGGTATCTTCATGGGTGCAGAGCGTATTGAGGTCGAATCACTGAATGCCGGAAACATTGCCGCTGTCACCGGCCTCAAAGACGCAATCGTCGGCTCCACCGTCTCCACCCTGATGGAGATGCAGACCTTCGAGGATCTGAAGCACTACTCAGAACCGGTCATGACCGTTGCTGTGGAAGCAAAGAACATGAAGGATCTGCCAAAGCTCGTTACCGTGCTTCGTCAGGTCGGCAAGGAAGACCCGACCGTCCTGGTGAACATCAACGAGGAGACCGGAGAACACCTGATCTCCGGAATGGGAGAACTTCACCTTGAGATCATCACCCACCGCATCCACCGTGACAAGGGTGTTGAGATCGTGACCACCCCGCCGATTGTGGTATACCGTGAGACAATCACCGGCACCGCAGGCCCGGTCGAAGGAAAGTCACCAAACCGTCACAACCGGTTCTATCTCGAGTTCGAGCCACTGTCTGAAGACATCGTCAAGAAGATCAAGGACGGCGAGATCTCCATGAACCTTCCGGCACTGGAGCGCCGTGACGCCCTTGTCGAAGCAGGCTTTGACAAGGACGAGGCAAAGAACCTGGTCGCAATCGAAGGCACCAACATGTTCTTCGACATGACCAAGGGTATCCAGTACCTCAACGAGACCATGGAACTGGTCCTCGAGGGATGGCGTGAAGCACTCGCAGGCGGACCTCTTGCAGATGAGCAGGTCCAGAATGTGAAGATCCGTCTCGTCGATGTCAAGCTCCACGAAGACGCCATCCACCGTGGCCCGGCACAGGTTATTCCTGCAGTCCGTGGTGCAGTCAAGGGCGGTCTTCTGATGGCAGGCGACTCACTCCTCGAGCCCATGCAGAACATCCAGATCACCGTCCCGCAGGACCACATGGGTGCTGCAACCGCTCAGATCCAGGGACGTCGTGGTCAGGTCTACGACATGCAGTCCGAGGGTGACACGATCACCGTCATCGGAAAGGCACCGGTCGCAGAACTCTTCGGGTTCGCAGGCGATGTCCGGTCCGCAACCGAAGGGCGTGCAATGTGGTCCACCGAATTCGTCGGATTCGAGACCGTACCCGGCGGCATGCTCAAGGAAGTCGTGAAGGAAATCAGGAAGCGCAAAGGCCTCAAAGAGCAGATTCCTGAACCTGCAGACTACCTCGCATAATCTTTTTTTTTCCAGTTCTTCTTGTGCAATACCGGTTCACCCGTGAGAAGGGTGCAGATATTCGCATCGTATTCGTTTTCACCGATCGCGTGTCAGAGTATAGGAGTGAAACCCATGCACTATCAGTTTGCACGCAGGCTTGATGCCGCACCGGAATCATTCCTTGACCGGCTCTTTGCCGTATCCCGCGACCCGGATATCATCTCCTTTGCAGGCGGTCTGCCGATGACCGCACTCATCGATGTGGCGGGCATCCGTGACGCAGCAGCGGCCGTCTTTGCAGACGAAGGCGAGAGCGCCCTCCAGTATACGACAACCGACGGGTATCTCCCCCTGCGGGAGTATATCGCCGCACGCTACCGCACACGTCTCGGCCTGCCTGCGACCGCAGCAGAGATACGTATCACGAACGGCTCCCAGCAGTGCCTTGACCTGATCGCAAAGTGCTTTGTTGACCCCGGAACAGTGGTGGGCATGGAGCGGCCCGGATACCTCGGGGCAGTTGAGGCTTTCAGTTACTACGAGCCCCGATTCAGGACGGTGCCCGTCACCGCAGAAGGGCCCGACATGGCTGCGTTCTCCGCACTCTGCCATGAAGAGAAACCGGCCTTCTTCTACGGCATCCCGAACTTCCAGAACCCGTCCGGCACCTCGTATAGCGACGCCGCCCGGCGGGCCTGTGCTGATATCTGCCGGGAGACAGAGACGATCTTCTACGAGGACGACGCCTTCGGAGAACTCGCCTTCGACGGACAGCCCCGACAGCCGGTGAAGAAATACGCCCCGGAGTGCGGGGTCATGAGCGGATCGTTTTCAAAGACCGTTTCGCCCGGCATGCGCATCGGCTGGGTCTATGCACCGGAACCGGTGATCAAGACGTTCGATTGCGTCCGGCAGGCAGCAGACCTCCACCCGAACGCCCTCGCACAGGCAATCATCCACCGCTACCTGACCACCCATGACTACGAGGGTCACCTCGCCCGGGTGCGCCGCGTCTACGCGGCAAACTGCCGTCAGATGTGCGACCTCTTGGACGACCTCCTGCCGGACATCACCCACACGACGCCTGCGGGCGGGATGTTCATGCTCGCAACGATGCCCGCAGGCAGGGACTCAATGGCGCTCTTCGATGCATGCCTGAAGGAACGGGTGGCGGTTCTGCCCGGTGTTCCCTTCTATGCCGAAGGCGGGGGACATGATACCTTCCGCCTGAACTTTTCAACAGCGACAGAGGAGGAGATAACCGTTGGAATGGGTCGTCTGGCACAGGCATACCGGCACTGCGGGTGAGAATAAATCCTATATTCCATCAATACCATGAGACAGACCATGCACATTTTCATATAGTGTATCATACATTTCTAAAGACTATGAGGACAAGCTTTAGTATTCAGGAATTAATGCGGATGATCTCCTCTGCAGCGGGTTCGATTGCAGACACCGTCTCAGACCTAGAAGGAGACCGGTTTATGGAGGCCCTCATCACTGCACCCCGTGTCTATGTCGCCGGTGCCGGCCGCTCGGGGCTCATCGCGAAGGCCTTTGCGATGCGGTTAATGCACCTCGGGATGGAGAGCTATGTCGTGGGAGAGACGATCACCCCTGCGATGCAGGCCGAAGACCTCCTCGTCGTCTTCTCCGGGTCGGGGGAGACCCATTCCATCACCGACATCTGCCGGACCGCAAAGACGGTCGGCGGCACACTTGCCCTCATCACGTCACGTCCCGATTCATCCATGGCACAGGCAGCAGACCTGACAGTCGTCCTCGACAGCCGCCTGTATGATGACGAAGGACTCTCCTCCGACTTTGCCATCCGCCAGATCACGGGTGAACACCGGTCGGGTGCGGCCTACAACCCAAAGTCACCGATGGGCTCCCTCTTTGAGACATCAGCGATGATCTTTTCAGACGCTGTCATCCTCGAGCTGATGGACCTGCGCCACACGGCAAAACAGGAAGTAGAGGAGAATTATTCGAATATTCAATAGCTTTTTTCCCAATCCACCAATTATGATGAAGGGGTTTTCCCCATCACAGCGGGGCATCACAACGCCCGGTACACCGCAGGAGCAAAGATCCGGTGGACACCCGCCCCAAACGTCTCCTCCTCCCACCGCCGGATCGCCCGGCAGAGATCGGTATCTGCAAAGTATTCGCCCCGATAATGCTGCCGCAGGAGGCGTTCGAGGTCCCGCCCCCGGACCTCTCCGCCACCCGGGAGGGAGTATCGCATACCAAGGTCGCGGAGCAGGACACAGATCAGGTCATGCCCCCGGCAGATATGCCACGGATATTCAAAGTAGTACCCCCCGGAGTCGCGGACGCGGGCCTCATACTCCTCCAAAAATGGTCCGGCCCGGGTGGCGTTCTTCTCCACGATTACCTGTTTCATCGCTTCAATATCGCATTCCAGCGTCTCCGCATTGATAAACCGCGAAAAGGTGTCCCGCTTCTTGCAGTTGATATGCTTAAACGTGACATGGAAACCCTCCTCATTATTCACAAAGACCGCCAGACCCAGGTAACGGGCCGCCCGTGTCAGTGCAGCCCGAAGGTCTCCCTGGCGCAACGCACCATATGCCTTCTGGGCAAAGGACTGCGGCAGTGCCATCCCTTCGATCTGTTCAATCACACCCTCCAGTGCACCGGAGGCGACGAGCATCGTTTCGAGGTCATGGGTATCGGTCAGAAAAATATTCTCTCTCACGCACGTGGACTCGTCAAAGAGGGAATAGTCACGGTCGATGATACCGATGATCCGGTGCTCTCCCCCCGTCCTCCCGCCATCCGGTTCTGCACCAGGGATTGCTTCACCAGATGCGGTATCACCGGCACAGCACCCCTCCACAATCCGGCAGACATTCTCCTTTGAGTTCGCAATCCGCAGAACACAGGCATCACTGTTAAAACACCGGTCATAGACCTCCAGGTCATACGGACCCTCGGTGATCACAAAGACCTTTCCTCCCATACCGGGATACGTCATCTCCATCGTCTCTATAGAACCCCGGATCTCATCGGGATCGGCCCAGATCTCTTCGAGACGGTAGCCGGCAAACCGGCGGTTTTTACCCTTCATCCGGATAATTTCCTGATAAATCGATGGTCTTGTCCCAGTGCGTGTGGATCAGCTGTGGGGAATGCGTGGCGAGGATGAAGTCTGATCCGTTGATACCGATGATACCCAGGATGGTGTCGAGGAACTGCCGCTGCCAGACCACATGAAGTGAGATCTCCGGTTCATCGATCAAGACCAGCGTGCCGGGGTCGGTCTTGAAGATGAGGTCATAGTACATCACGAGTTGGTTCTGCTCACCGGAAGAGAGTGCTTCCGGCGGCACCGGGTCACGCCCCCGGAACTTCAGGAGGAACCCGCTCTCGATGTCCACCGTGAACTCCATATTCACAAAGAGGGTATTGATGATCTCCTCGAGGAGATCGATCTTCTGTTTCAACCCGCCGAATATCTGGTATTTTTCCCGCGAATCTGCGATATAGAGGGAAATAGCCGTCTTAATGCCGGCATCATCCGGGATCCGTCCGGGCGTGATCGTCACATCCCCGTCATCAAGCCGGGTATACGGCAAAAACCCAAGAGTCTCAAATGATTCCCGCTCTTTCTGGAGGCAGATGAGGTCAGTCTCAATATCTGCGGCTGACGGGACGGACGCTCCGTCACCCAGTGCCTGCAGGTACCGGGACGGATAGGTGGCGTCCAGTTCCTGCGCAATGGAGGCATAATCAGCAAGAAGTGCCTGAATACGCCGGATGATATCATCCGTATATGCCAGAATCGTCAGGTCGTATGCTCGCTCATGGTTGCGGTCATAACAGGCCAGAAGGTCACTGGTGACGCCCTTCCGGTGGTTCCGGTCATGCCAGAGGCGCTGTGCAGAGATATACTTCACCGGTACCGGAGGAATGATCCCGGCGAGTTCCCCGGATACCGTCTCGCAATCATACACCCCGTCCTTAAGCACAAAGTGGCGCCCCTTCCCGTCCGCACCCTGGGTATAGGTGAACGCGATATCGGTTCGCAGAGGAAACTGCGAACGCTGCTTCTTTTCGACACGCAGGACGTCATGCACATCGAGAGTGGTGCAGTCATCCCTGATAAACTCCAGTTCAGCCGATCCAAACGGCAGACTCCTGAGTTCATCGACATTGCCCATCAGGATGGCACGCAGTATCCGGAGGATGGTCGTCTTCCCGTAACCGTTCGGTGCGGTGATGATCGAGACCGAATCCCGGGGAAATAGCGTGATATCGTGGGTGAGTTCCCCAAACAGACCCTCAACACGGATGCGGGAGAGATGAATGATATTGCTGCGCAGGGGTGTTCCCCGCGTGAGGGAATCCACGAGATGACCGAGCATCTCCCCTCCTGACGCCGCAGACTCCAGCGGCACCTCCACCCAGCTGCCGGTGAACGTCTGCCGGACCACATCGATGTATCCGCCATACTCCTCACGGTTGCCGAGGAAGATGACGGAATCATACCCTAAAAGCCCGTCATAATCGGCATTCTCGCGAATGGTATCAAATTCAAGGCTGTATTCCCCGAATTCATCGGTGCGATAGTTGCGCACCTCATCGTCCGGCATCAGGTAGCCATAGTTGGGCGAGAGAATCGCCCAGTCCTTTGGATAATGCGTGCGGGCATACTGTGCACACCGGCGGGCAAACCGGCCGGTAAAGGCATCCCGTGCCCGTACGGCGTCCGGGGGGTTTCTGCCGGGTACATCCCAGACCTTCTCCTTTCCTGCCGGGGTTACGAGGAGTGTCTTGAGTGACATAGGTACCCCCGATATTTGACCTGAGGAGATATTATGGTGTGCCCGGGGGGAGACGTGATTCAGCCTGCAGACCATCCGCCGGGATACCGCACCCGGCATTCCATTCACCGAACCCGCCTCTCATCTCTCCGGTTTCACTTTCACCCCGCACCGCAAGAATTCAAATACCCCGTATTTGAAATACTGATACCTGCACCTGACACAGAAAGAGAGGAGAGATACCCGATATGCACGCGACACAGAGAGAACGGATCATCCTCCATGTGGATATGGACAGTTTCTTTGCATCTGTGGAAGTGCGGGAAAACCCAGCCCTCAGAGGACTGCCGGTCGTCGTCGGTGCTGACCCGAAAGGGGGGGCGGGACGCGGCGTGGTCTGCACCTGTTCGTATGAAGCACGCCGGTATGGCGTCCGGAGTGCGATGCCCATCAGTGAGGCATACGTGCGCTGCCCGGAGGCGGTCTATCTGCCGGTCAGCCACGACCTCTACTGCGAGGTCTCCAGTGACATCATGGAGGCCATCAGGCCATATGCGGATGTCTTTGTCCAGGTGAGTATCGATGAGGCCTACTGCGACATCTCGTCATGCGGGTCGTATGACGCTGCCGCAACAATCGGAGCAGCGATCCGGTGTCTGGTCAAAGAACGGCAGGGGATCACCTGTTCTGTCGGCATCGGCCCGAACAAGACCATCGCAAAGATTGCCTCGGACTATCACAAACCGGACAGCATGACCATCGTCCGTCCGGATGAGGCCGAGGCATTCCTCGCACCCCTGCCGGTGCGAAAGATCCCCGGCATCGGGAAGAAGGCAGAGGAACGGCTTGCCACACTGGGAATTGTCACGGCAGGTGACCTCGCCGCCGCTGACCCGCAGCGCCTCGCAGGCACCGTCGGAAGATGGGGGGCGGCGATGCAGGCCCGTGCACGGGGCATTGACGATGCCCCGGTATGCAGCAGGGGTGCACGCAAATCCATCGGAAAGGAGCATACCTTCTCCGCGGATGTCACCGACCATGCTGTGGTCTGCCGGACCATCGTGGCCCTCGCAGCGGAGGTCTGCCGGCGTCTCCAGCGGGACGGCGGGAGGTGCCGCACGGTCACCGTCAAGGTCCGCTACCAGGGGTTTGTCACCCGGACGCATGCCTCGTCCTATGCCCACCCCACCGACCGGGAGGACCATATCCGGGAGACCGCACTCGCACTGATCCGGCCACATCTCACCGGCACCCCCGTACGCCTGGTAGGCGTGTCTGTCTCCGGACTCGAGCGCACAGACCCCGACCAGACAACGCTGGACGCATTTTGTAGTGACGAAGGGACTCGTATAGAACCATAACAGCGGACACGCATATGCATCTTCCGGAGATTGGTCAATTCACCCGGGCAGCCCATTGCATCCCATGGCCCGGAGCCATTCTGCAAAACGCATGCTTCCGCAACACTTCTCCACAAAGTCCTTCCTTACGCATGTTGGGTTCCGGGTTCCCGTGCTGAAAGTCTCAGAACCCCAATATGACAGCATATTTCGGGAACAGAGAAACCGTCCTCCCGTTTTTCGGTCATTATAAATATCACATGTACATACCATTGCTCAGGTGAAAAACAATGACTGAAATCATTGAGAACGAAGGAGCAGAAGCGATGGGATTCACCCCGTCGTGGTGGACTTTTGTTCTCCTCGGAATAATTGCATGTATATTCGGTATATTCTGTGTCGCGATGCCCGGGTATGTGACCCTCTTTTTGGGCTACTTCGTCGGGGCCTTTGTCGTCGTCTGGGGTATCATGACCATCGCACAGGCATTCCAGCCCCATGAGGGCGGTGCCGGACAGTCTCTCGCACTGGGAATCCTCGGTGTCCTTGCGATCATTATCGGCTTTCTGGTCTTCACAGATCTCCTCAGTGCCTGGTTTACCATCACCTATCTGGCTGCCTTCTGGGCGATGCTGACCGGGTTTACGAACCTCTTTCAGGCATTCACCGGGAAAGACGCTACCTGGTACAAGGTACTGCTCGCCATCGCCGGGATCATCGCGATCATTCTCGCATTCTATCTGCTGCTCTACCCCCTGACAATCGTGGCATTCATCTATGTGCTCGGCATCTTCCTGATCGCATGGGGCATCGTTGTCGTCATCACCGGTCTTATGACCCGGAAATAATCATTTTTTTCCTGCCGAAACCCGGCAGGTCAGGGATAAACCTGAATGTTATTTAGGGACAGCGCCATACATACCAATATCATGGCATGGACCATCAGAACAGAAGAACCAGATGACGCTGCGGGTATTGCTGCAGTCCTCACCGATGCATTCAGCCGGAAAGACGAGGCAGAACTGGTAGATGCGATTCGTTCCTCCGATGCCTATGATCCTGACCTCTCACTTGTCTGTGTTGAAAACGGGAGTATCGTCGGGTATGTACTCTTCTCGCCGGTCGTCATTCGTGCACCCGACTGCGACGAGACGCCCGCCCTCGCGCTAGCACCGGTGGCCGTACTCAGCACATACCAGAACAAAGGCATCGGCACCGCACTCATCGAAGAGGGGATCCACCGCTCATATCAGAAGGGGGCAAAGATCATCACAGTCCTTGGCGAACCGGGATACTACCGCAGGTTCCGGTTTGAATCCGCCAAAGACCATGAAATAGAACCGCCCTGGGACGTACCGGAGGGTTCCTACATGGTCCTCGGACTGGAGACAAATGTCCTGCGTGACGTGCACGGCGTCGTCCACTACCCCGAACCATTCGCACAGAGGGAGGAGGAGACGGATAAACCAGACACCACGGACTCACTATCATAACACAACCATAGCGCCATCCGGTGCCAGAAACCTCTCATCTGCCGGTTCAGCCGGTCCCATTCTCTTTTTCATGCAAACGCAGCAGGACACTGGGGAAGATACACAAATCACAGAGACGATTCCTCCCCGGTTTCCACGAATACAATGCCCAGTCACTGGGGGAAAGATACAAATCAGGGAGTATTCTCCCGGGAAAGACTCCTCTCCCCTCCCACCTCATCCACCCAGATCCGGTACACCCCGGTCAGCACAGCAAGCGCGAGAGGACCATAGAGAAACCCCATCACCCCCATCACGGCGATACCGCCAAAGAGGGCAATAAAAATCAGCACTGCGTTGAGTCTGGACCGTTTCCCCATCAGGACCGGGCGCAGATACCAGTCGGGAATGGCGCAGAGAAGCGGCCATCCAATGACGAGGATCAGTGCCAGCGCACGGTAGTCCCCCAGCGAGAGGGCATAGACGGCGAGAAAGGCAATGATGACCACCGGGCCGAATACGGGGATTAATGCACATATCCCGCAGATGACCGACCAGAAGAGCACATGCCCGTACCCCAGAATCATAAAGAACGGCAGGGCGGCGCCGAACACGATCAGGGCAATACCCACATGGACGATGATCAGCGAGTAGAGGGAATCGGAGACCAGTACATTGAGAACGGATACCTTCGGTCGTGATTCTGCCGGCACAAGCGCCCAGACATCATAGAATATCTGTTCCCCGTAGAGGATGAAGAGATACAATAAGAGAAAGAGGATCATGAAAATTATCGAGTAATACGCGGTGGCACCCAGTATTTCACCAATTGAGCCCTGCACGGCAGCAATGATCGAATTGACAATCGACTGGAGGTCAAAGACAAACGGATTCACATCCAGGCCAAACAGTCCCCCTTCCAGGGACAACCAGGCAAAGATACTGTTCATGACCTCCTGTATATAGGCGCCGTTCGCAAAGATTGCGCCCAGTGAGACCATCAGCATGACTGCAAGAAAGACGATCACACCGGTTGTGATCAGAACGGATGAGAGTGCCGGGCGGAGATGGTCCTTCAGACGGTTATGAAACGGGATCAGCACTGTTGCGAGGGCTCCTGCAACGATGAGGGGATTTGCCAGTGCACGAAACATCACGATGATCACAAGGACCAGTATGAGCGACACTGCGATGACGAACCAGTCCCGTCTCTTTCTCCCGGTATGCATTGATCACATCTTATCTCTATTCCCGGTGATAAATCAACCGCCATCATCCACCCTTTCCACGGATATGTTCCGACCAGTCATCCGGCGCCACCATCACATCACCAGACCATCCGGCACCGGCGACATGCACCCGGTCTTTTTCTGTCTTCATGAGGGTGTTGGTTTCGGGTGGTACGACACAGGAGAGAGACATGGGGAGGATATCTTTATTACCGCAGCGACCAATGAAGACGCAATTCAGGGTATGCATGCATGACTAACGATGGATGGATGGTCACACTGACTGTCACAATGCGGGTTCGGGGGGCCGGTTCCAGAAATGAGGCCGTCCGGGGTGCCACAGAACATCTTGAAACAGCAATCCGCAACTCTGCTGAAATAACCTATTCCGCAGATGCCAGACGCATCGGCCAGTTTGACGAAGAACCTGTCTTCGGAAGACAATGGGAATACTAAGGACGATGGAATAATCCTGGCACCAGAGCGATCGTATCCGGCTATGCAAGGATCACCACATCCGTTATGCGGGATGGGACTATTCGACTGACGGTGACGGCTGTACCGGCAGGAGGTGCCAGCGTGAACGTGAACGGTTCTCCCGACACTGCCGCATCGGTTTCGGGCACACGCACCAGAATTGTCACCGATTCTCCCCCCTGAATCACCGTCGCATTACCGTCCCCGGTACCCGATATATCACATACCGACCATCTTCCGGGAAGGGGCGGCACCGTGGAGAAAAGAGGACAGGATGCGCGAAGAGTGAGAAGAGAATCCTGCGTAACATACGTCAGGACGCTCCCGCTAAGATCCATTGGCTTTCCCCCCGCAGCAGATGGCCGCAGCGTAACCCGCAACATGTCCACCGCATCCCTGCCCGATGCCCGGTAGCCATAGACATCACCCACGATCATCAGGGATGAGGACGTCTGGTCAACGCCGGTATATACCACGTCCTGTGCCGTACTGGTTGCAAAAAACCCACTCCCCAGAATCGTGAACGAGAATACGGACGCGACAATGACAAACGCGATGAGGATCAAGGCACCCTCGAGTCCGGTCAGTCCGGTTTCAACATCCCACCCGGTATGCATCACGTTTCTCCTCTTTCGGCCCGTGGAATTTATATGATTTCCCTCCCCGCGTTACCAGATGGTGGGCACTCTTTCCAGATATTACATTGTATCATGATCGCCGGTATGAGAAGCAAGGTTTTTCTCCATCGCATACAAGAGAAAAGCATGGAATTACAGGAGTCAGGATCAAGTCTCGCAGGCATACTGCGCCCGTTCAAGAAATTCATGGCAGCATCCAGCATCAAAGACACGGATCAGGTCGCGTTCTACGGGTGTCCGGGCACATGCACCCCATTTATTGAACTGCTCACCTATGCCGCACGCGACCTTCCCTTTGAATATATCTTTGTGCCGCGACTGGACGAATCATCCGCAAAAGTCCTCACACCGGTCCCCCATGTGGGTATGCAGGTCACCTCCCACGCTCCGGAATCATTTGATCCGAAGATTGTGGTGGTCATGGGGGGTCTTGCGATGCCAAATGAGACCGTCACCCCCGAGATGGTGCAGGAGACAATCGGCGGATACGATGCACAGATTGTGGGTATCTGCTTTATGGACATGTTCCGCCGTGCCGGATGGGATGAGAAGATCTCCTTTGACATGGTCATCAATGCACAGATTGACCCGGTCGAAGTCTGGAAATAATCCAACACACGGGGATCCCTTCAGAGGTCCCCTGAGAACACCACCTCTTTTGTGCGGTCCGAATAGGTCGCCGTTGCAGTCACGTGCTCTGTTGCCGATGCTGTACCGTTGTAGGCATCTCTCGCCATGAAGAACGTTTCATGCCGTGAGGGATAGACCCAATCCATCGTGTGCTCGCCACCGGCGTCCTCAACAGTCATCACAATTTTCTCCACCTCATTTGCCAGAAGACC
>Ga0272441_10005212_pt1 | contig 22811 bp, 9 predicted proteins | sample SSMProp6N_FD_193582 | JGI IMG/M metagenome (GOLD analysis project Ga0272441, IMG submission 193582) | Marine sediment archaeal communities from Little Sippewissett salt marsh, Falmouth, MA, United States - SSM-Prop-6N | ecosystem: Environmental > Aquatic > Marine > Wetlands > Sediment ... | reverse complement strand
AGGCATACTTATCATTGGCTGTGCGGAGGGTGAGGGCTTTGGCTTCGATGACATCACTCTGACGCCCTCTGCCGGGCGAGCTCCGGCGGGCCCGCCGCGGCGCCATCCCGCTACTGAACCTATAGCACAGCCCGTCGCCCAACCACTCCAGGGACAGGCCACCGCGGGGGCAATGTCTGAGAACTTCGAGGTCGAACCCCTCAATGGCTGGCATCTGGCTGGCGGAGCCCGGCGCATTCCCGTAGAGCGAGGCCAGGCCCTGGGGTTCCCTGAGCCCGGACACGGCATCTGGCACGCCGTCAACGCCAGAGACTTCCAACTCCGATCTCGCTTCCGCATGGGCGAGGGCCTCGCCGAGGTGGTGCTGTGCGGCTCCGGCGAGCCACCCAACGTTCGCGAGTACCAGGTGCACTTCGGTATGGACCGCATCGCCGTGCTGCGCAACGTCGGCGGCCGGCCACAGCAACTTTCGTCCGCGCCCTCACAATTACGCCCCGGCGCATGGGTACAGGCGAGCGTCAGCGTGACCAACGGCACCATCCAGGTGTCGATCGATGGGCAGACGGTCGTCAATGCCACGGACGCCCAGCCCCTGGGCGCTGGAGTGATGGCCTTTGGCTGCCTCGAGGGCAGCGGCTTTGCGTATGATGACATCACTCTCAACCCAGCAGGCGCGGCAGCAACGGGGCCGGTGGTGGTCGCTGAACCAGTGGAAGACCCTGGTCAGCGGAACGTCCGTCAGGAGAACTTCGACCGGGATCCCCTTGAGGGCTGGGAACTGCTGCCCGGCGCGGAGGTGGTACCCGAGGGCACCGGCCGGGCCCTTGTGCTGTCCGGCGAGACCCACGCGTTCTGGGTCGGCCTGCAGGAGAGAGACTTCGCCCTGACGGCACGGTACCGACATGCGCCGGGCGTCAGTGAAGTGCTCTTCCGTGCCTCGGGGGAGCCGCCGAACAACCAGGAGTACCATCTGCGGATACGGCCATCGCAGGTCAGCCTATCGCGCGTCTCCGCCGGGCGGGAGCATGAGCTTGCCTCCGATGCTCACTCGATGCAGCCGGGCGCCTGGCACCGTCTATTGCTTCAGACGCTGGGGGGCAAGGTGTTCGTCGCGATCGACGGCGCTGAGGTCCTCGGGGCAGAGGATACCCAAGTCCTGCCCAAGGGCATGATTGGCTTCGGGAGCCTTGAGGGAGGCAAGTTCGCCTTCGACGACATCACGGTCACGCCGGCAGACGCGGGAACAGGCGCCGCGCCCACGGTGGCTGTGGCACCCGGAGTCCCGGCGACCCAGCCGCTTGCGGGGCAGATCCAACCCGGAGGCGCCGTGCTAGCGGCCCTGGCGCCAAGCCTGGTGGCCTCTGCTCAGCTCGGCCTGGCGCAGCCTGGCGCCCTGTTGCAGCGGGTAAGCACACCTGCCGGGCTGGCCTCTCTGAGCCAATCATCGGGGCTGTCCGCCGAGCACCTGGTGCTGTTGGCCCAGGCGACAGAGCTCACTCAGGTGGTGGGTAGCCAGAACATCGGGCGGGACGACCTGTCGCTGCTGGCGCTTATGGACATTGAGCGGCCCGAGGACCTGGCGGCCTATGCGGGGAACCCGGGCGCACTGCATGCGGGCCTGACCCAGACGGCAGCCGAGATGGGCATGAAGCCGCCCTCACCACAGCAGACGGCCCAGTGGGTGCAGGCGGCGTCGCAGCGTCGCTCTCAGCTTCCCGCCGCGAGGACACTGTTGCCGGCCGGCGCCATCGGCCGGGCCATGGCCCCGCGAGTCATCCCACTGGCTGGCGGCCTTGATGACAACATGGTCGCGAAGCTCCAGACGGCCACCACCGCCAGCGGCATCACCATGCTGCCCATGGCAATTGTGGTCTTGCCCGGCATGCTGCAGCCTACGCAGAAGTTCTTCGATGTCGAGTTCAGCGCCAGTCAACCCGGGCTGTACCGCGGTGAGGTGAACATCCAGGACCGCAAGGGCGGCATAGCGGAGCTCAACTGGCAGATCGACAAGCCCAAAGTCGTCATCCAGATGGCCGGCAAGCCCGCGAAGACTGTCGCCCAGTTCGCCACCATTTTCGATCAGAATCAGCCGTCGGCCACGGTCAAGGCCACCGGCTGGACGCCGCTGCTCAAGGGTGACACATTCCTGCAGGATGGCGGCAAGTACTACCTGTACTTCTGGCTGGGGGCGGCCAACGTCCCGCTCACCGGGAATCTGCGGCTGCGGCTGATGGTGAAGCGCAATGAGAGCATGAAATACTCGAAGATGAAGCCCGGGGACCCGGACGCGGCGTACGTTAAGCCCGAGGATCGACCAAAGCCCGATCCCATCATCCGGTTGACGGCTTCGGTTACCCGGCAGAAGTCGCTGTCCGTCGGCTTCGGGCAGAAGCTGTACGTTCCTGTGCTGTCCAATGATCCCAACAAGACCGTGTATCCGGTGCAGGCCATTGAGACACCGCTGTACACGCCTCAGGGGCCCGATACGCGTGAACGCTCCTTCAAGCTGGAGGTCACACTGTGGGGCAAGCCTCGCACCAGCAAGCCGCACCTGCCGGGCAAGCAGGTCGGCAGTCAGGGCACCATCTTCGGGCAGATTCCCGTGCTGCGCAATGGCATGCTGATTGGGGGCAAACTCGTCCGAGGCAATGACCTGACCCTCTTCACCCATTCGCCTGCGGGCGGGGTGAAGAACGGCATCTACACCGTGATCTTCAATGGAGCGACCACAGTGTGGTCGGCCGGCAGGGGCATGACGGTGGATAGACGCACGTTGAAGACGGCCTACGAGCTGGGAGCCGATGTGCAGGTTGCCTTGTCCGGCGGCAAGATCCCGCAGATGTACGTGGCCGAGCTGCTACGGATGCGCGTCAGTGATCAGGCAGAGCCGGATGATGACGACCGGGACGACGGTGACGGGGAGTTCAAAATCCAGTGCACCACTTCCCTGAGCAAGAAGACGGCCTCTGTGGCCGACTGGAAGAAGCCCCCCGGGCAGTTGCCCTTTATCGTGGATACGAAGACCTACAAACCACAGCGCATCACGACCTGGTTCCAGGGAAGCCCGGCAACCATCCAGTCCTTCCCCATGCTGCCGGTCGCCGAATGGACCGAAGGCAAGATGAACCAGTTCGATAGCCTGGCGGTCACCTTCACTGTGATGGAAGACGACTCGATGACGTGGTGGCAGCAACACAAGAAGGCCTTGGAGACGGTTTTCGGTCTGTTCAAGTCCATCTGGTCGGCCTATTCGGGCGACTTCTCGGGGGCCCTCACCGGCTTTGTGCAATACGTCAAGACATCCCTGAATGGGCTGCAGTTCGACGATGTGGACGATTTCATGGGCGCACCGGCCATGACCACGGCCAAGGACTGGGGCTGGGGCCTGATGGCGGGAGAAGACGAGAACTGGTTCTCGCTCATGGGCCCCAGTGATCTGAACAGGTCCATCCTCACCGCCGACCCGGGCATGGACAAGCAGAAGGGCGTCAAGGGCCTCAGCCGCGCCATGATCTCCGCCTACATGGGCGAGGTGGGCCGGTGGGCCGGGGCGGACGTGCGCATCCGCAAAGTCAGCGCCCCGTGGAGTTGGGGCCACGTTGAGCTGTTGGGCCTGACCCTGAACGCCGATCTGGACGGCGCCGGCGACCCGGCGGACCTCATCTTCAAGGGTGACCCGTGGCTCACGGCGGAGCTCAAAAAGGACCCGCGCAAGTCGCCACTGGAGAAGCTGTCGAAGGTTTGGTGGCCCGGCATGCCCGTCGCCGCCCATAAGGGCAAGCCCGTGTCTATCACCAAGCCCCGTCGGCCCGATTCGTACAAGCAGGGCGACTATCTGCTAAACGCCGGTGGAGCCTCCCAACTCCATCCCATTCCCTACACCCACTACTCGGTCAGCATCATGGATCAAGACGCCGGCTCAGACTTCCTGGCCGGAGAGTTGGGCTTCACCTTCTACCACGAGGACTTCTACAAGAACGTGGGCAAGCAGCTATATTCGAAGAAGTACGACTACCACGCCAAGTACTACCGGGACGGGCCCTTCTATGTGGGCGACTTCATCATCAACAACCCCGGACTGTATCTAAGCGAGGTACGCATGCGTGTATACGTGTACATCTGGGAGGGCTCCTGAGGCGGTTGGACTACAGGCCCAACTGAGGGGATGATACGCCATGTTGCGCGGCAGGCATATACTGCTCGTTGTGCCGGCGATTGCATTGCTCATCGGAGCCCTGACGCCACCGGCGATGGCTAAAGTCACCGTGAAGGGCAAGGTGGAGTACTGGGACCAACTGGCCAACTCATACCGCCCCGCACGAGATGTCCTTGTGGAGGTGGAAGGCGATTGGCTCGACTTCGACCCCCAGGTGCAGACCAACGCACAGGGCCATTACGTAGCAACCCAGCGCAATCCGTACTGGGGCGACTTCGACATCAACATCGAGGTGTACGCCGAGACGCCCAACCTCATCGAGGTGTATGAGGACGTCTTTGAGGCCTTCACCGGCATGTACCCGTACCATGCCACCTCGAAGACCACCAAGGGCATCAAGGGCGGCCAGACGGCCACGATCAACCTCAAGATCGGGGGCCCTCAAGACAACGTCGACAGCGTATGGACGCGGACCGTGGCGGAGACGGCCAATGCGTTCTGCGTGCATCAAGAGATGTACGGCCACTACGCCACGCTGAAACAGATGGGCTTCGTGTCTCACAAGTTCCACGAGTTCGAGGCCATCGTGCCGGCGGCCGGGCTGAAGACCTCCTACTACAACCACTTCACGGGGTACATCAACCTGTGCGTGAAGTCCGCGGGGTATTCAGGCCTATCGAGCTGGGCAACGCTCCCTGCGGGCAATGATTACTTCGTGCCCACGTACAAGGACTTCCCCATGATGGTGAGGCACGAGTACAGCCACGCCATCCATGACGTGATCACCGGCACGGTCCCCTTGGCCGGTCTAAACATGCCGGCCGACCACAGCCCTCTGATAGAGACCAACCGGTGGCTGGCGTTCACCGAGGGATGGGCGGAGTTCCTGCCGCTTACGACGATCAACGCCGGGGGTCAGTTTGAGCCCACGCGGTCGGCGACGGGCTGGCCGGCGGCGATCAACATTCCCATCCCCTCATCCCCGGGGGGGCATTACGCGTGGGAGGGCGAGATTGCAGCGCTGCTGTGGGACCTGTGGGACCCGGCCGGTCAAGCCGAGATCCTGCGCCACCCGGCCACCAAAGCGGCCGGCGGCCAGGCCGTGCCGCAGCAAATCGTGGATAAGCAAACGTGGACGGATCGCATCGCCGACCCGAAGCTGGCGAAGATCAAGAAGGCCATCCAGTCGTACGTGATGCTGCCCTTCGGCCCCGTGGACACCATCGAGGAGTTCCTCGGCGCCTTCAAGGCCCAGAACCCAGCCCTGCTGCACGCCGTGAAGGCCATCGTTTTCAATCGCGATATCATCAAGGCAATGCCCACGGAGAAGCCGCCCTACATTTCGGGCACTCCGACACTGGCGCGCAATGGGCCATCGGTGAGTCTGAAGTGCACCGTGTCTGAGCCCGAGGCGGAAGACCGTCCCTTCGTGAGCGTGTCCGTGTGGCGTCAGTTGGGAAGCGGCGTTCCGGTACACCTGACTACGAGCAGCTTGAAAGGCGGCTGGCAGGGATCCAACCGCCCTACGACCCTGAGCTTCAAGGCGCCCGCGTCCGCAGCGGGCAGCGCAGACGCTTTGTGGGTGATCGTGAGCGACGAGATGATGCCCACGGCCTACCGGCTGGTGAACCCGCCCACCGACCGCGTTGTGGCGGTGCTGCCTCCGTCCCATTGGTTCAACCCCCCGACGATCGACCCGCGGTACCTACACCTGCTAACCGCCGCGGATCGCCAGGAAGTCAAGCCGGTGCCACAAGACACCATCGACCCCGGCAAGCTGTCGCGAGCGGGGGAAGGCCAGGAAAGCGAGTCAGCGAGAAGCCTGCGAGATGTCATTGGCAAAGCAAGCGACGAGCTACAGGGCTATGCCAGGCGCAGCGCCCTGGCCGTGGAGGTCGATCGCAGTCTGTACCGAGCGGCACGACTCGCGGGGGACATATCGGGCCCCGAGGATCCTCCGGAGCTATCCCGGCGGTCACCCGCGGCCAGAGCGCCAACGCCTGTCGAAGGCGCGCTGATCCGTGCACGGCCGCCGCAGGCCTACGAGCAGTGGGCGGCAAGGGTGGCCGACGGGCAGGCGCAGCCCCCAAGCCCATCCGGCGGCCGGCAGGGCATCGCCGCCTACCAGGCCAAGATTGCCCGGCAGGCGCAAGACCAGCAGCAGGCAAGCCGCAGAGCGCAGGCCCTGCTGGCTGAGCTTCAGAGCGCTATGGCGTCGGCCGACCTGCGCGATGCCACCCAGACCGCCCGCGAGGACACCCTGCGCACGGTGCAAATGCTCCGTGAGGCGCTCAACGGCATGGCGCGGGACAGCGAGCTGCTCCCGAAACTGCAGCGGCAGAGCGCTGTTGTGGCGAGGATAGCCGGAGGCCCGGTGAGACGCCCCGGTGTCACACAGCCGGCGGTCGCGCCGGGGACTGTCAAGCAAGTCCGGCCCCTGAGCCCGGGGGCTCAGGCCATCTCTGAGAGCTTCGGCACCGACCCACTGGAGGGTTGGCACCTGGTGGGCGGGGCAAGGGTTGCTCCCGCTGCACAGGGGCGCGCACTGGTCTTCGATGGTCCCGGCCATGGCCTGTGGCAAGCTACCCAGGCACAGACGTCCAGCCTGGCCTTCAGGTACAGGCACGGCGCCGGACTTGGGGAAGTGGTGATGTGCGGTACCGGGGAGCCCCCCAATCACAGCGAGTACCGAGTCAGATTCGATCAAGCGGGCATCTCCGTGCGGCGGCTGACGCGCGGGACTGAACGAGTGCTGGGCTCGGGCCGCGTTGCGTGGCGCCCCGGGGCGTGGGTGAATGTAGCCATCCAAGTCTCCGCCGGGACTATAGCCGTCTCGGTCGACGGACAACGGGTACTCGGCGTGACCGACGCCAACCCCCTTCCCGGCGGGGGCATGGCCTTCGGCTGCCTCGAGGGAAGCGGATTTGGGTATGACGACATCGCTCTCACCCAGGGCTCAGGAGGCCGCGGCAGGGCACAGCCGGAACGGTCCGGAACGGTCCAGCCGCCAGTCGCGCTCATGGAGCCCCTCGTGGCTGTCGCCTTGCGCACCGAGAACTTCGACGCCGCTCCCCTCGAAGGGTGGGAGTTGAGCGCAGGCGCACGGCTGATCGGCCATGGGAGAGGCCAAGCGCTGAGCTTCACCGGGCCGGGGCATGCTTTCTGGGTAGGCCCTGCTATAGGGGACTTCACTCTCACGTGCCGCTATCGCCACTCACACGGAGCCGCCGAGGTGATTGTCCGCGCCTGGGGTGAGCCGCCTGAGAGCCGGGCCTACCACGTACGCTTCGAGGGCGACGCCGTCATACTCATCCGGCGCGCCGGTGAAAGGGAGCGCGAGATTGCCGCGGGAGAGCTTCGCATCTCACCTGGCACATGGCACGACTTGTCGATCAAGGTCACCGGCGGAACCCTTGAGCTGGTCATTGCAGGGCAGCGGGTTCTGTTGGCCCGCGACAATCAGCCGCTGAAGCCGGGCATCGTCGGCCTGGGTTGCCTGGCAGGGGAAGGCTTCGCCTTCGACGACCTGCGCTTGGCGGGGGCGGCGGGCGGCAGGCGGTAGGCCCTTCACGAGCGCTACGCCACGGCGGCGCCCGTCCGCACTCCCCGTAGGCGTCTCTCCCCGGCCGGCCATTCTACCGGCTGGGCAACCCCGATGGCTGCCCAAGCTGCAGTAAGGCCGGCACCGGTACCAGGTGGCCGTCTTGCCACAGGAACAGCCCATTGGTCCGGCTGTTGGGCTCATCCGGCCGCCAGGCGTAGTCGGGGTAGAAGTAGAAGCTGCCCACCACGCTGGGATCGGCCCGGCACCAATCGAGGAACTCCCGCAGCCACTTCGCCTGTCCCTGCAAAGTAAACGGGAAGCCCGGCACGGGACGGACCACGGTTCCCGGCTCTTGCACAGGGGGATGGTGGGGGTAGGAGTACTCGCACACGATCACCGGCTTGTCCAGCGCCGCGATGTCAGTGACCCATCGGCCCAACTGCCCACGCCAATCATCGACAGGCGGAGCCGAGGGGTAACCGACCCAGGGGTAGAAGGACAGGCCGGCATAGTCGAAGGGCACGCCGAACTCGACCATCGCCTCGAAGAAGGCAGTCACAAGCAAGTCCTCGGGTGAGGGACGGCTCGCGGCGTGCAAGACGATCTCGCCCTGAGGGTCAGCGCGCTTGACCCCGCCGATGGCCGCCTTGAGCATGCGCGCTTCCGGTGTCCAGATGTTATCGCGCATCCAGGCCATATCCCTGAGCTGGTCTACCGCAGGGGGGCACGGGACTCGTTCGTGTGGCCGGAAGCCGCAGATCCCCCGCTCTATCTCATTGCCCACCTCGTAGACCTCAATATTAAGCCCAGAAGCCTTGAGGTATGCCACCGTCTCGAAGCAGTGCTCTTCCAGGAGCCGGCACGTCTGCCGGACGTCGGCGTCTTGCCAGGCGGTCGGGGGCTTCTGCTGCCCCGCGTGGGCGGCGGTGTCACTGAGGAAAAGGAACAGGTAGAGTCTCATCCCCGCGGCGGCGGCCTGGGCAAAGGCCCTGTGGCCCACTTCGCGACACGACCAGTAGTCGCCCTTCCACGGCAGGGCGGCCCAGTCCGCCGTTGCGTCTAGCTCAGGGTGATTCTGGACGGTGACGCCAAAGCGCATCCACTCGAACCCTTGCTCACGCAGGAGTTCGATGGCGTCCTGCTGTGCCCAAGGGGAGTTGGCATCCTGCCAGTAGTTGCGGACCCCCGAATCGCAGGGATAGCAGCCGATCATCGGCGCGCTCAAAGGCAGGCCGGTTGCGCCTGTCGCAACTGACAGAATCAGTATCAGTGCAGGGAGCCACGCAAGGGCTTTGAGCACACCTATTCGCCTCCTGGGAAAGCCTTCGCCTGCCGGGGTCACCTTCGGTCCGTCTGAGCCCGGTGAGATCCGGCGGACGGGACCGCGAAGACATGACGCGGCATTTTGGTTACTGCTCATACATGATGCGGCGGAAGCCGAAGTTCATGCCCCCTTCATCGTCGGGCCGCTCGCTGGTGCGGGCCGTCAAGCGACAGCGATGTCCGCTCTGTCCCCGGGTGCCGCCCCGAGCCGCCTTCAGCCCTGCGCGCTACGTAGCAGTTTCCGCGCCCCCGAGAGCCACACCTGCCGGAGCGGTGTCAAGCGCGGGCAAGCGTCGCACGCCACAGCGCCCGTCCTGGCGGCCCCCGTCGTAGCTTGCGAGGGTGTGGTACCCACGGGTGTTGGCAGGCCGATTGAACCGTGGGTCGACTAGCGACGTCCGATATGTCAGTTGTAACTTACTTAGACGAGAGGCATCCCTATGCGCAGGCGGATGCGGGCCGAACAACGGCGGGAGCTGCTGCTGAAGGCCGCACTGGAGTTGTTCGCCGCCAACGGCTACGACGATACTACCACCAAGGCCGTCGCCGAGAGCACCGGCGTCACCGAGGCGATGCTGTTCCGGCATTTCGCATCCAAGCGCGAACTGTTCTACGCGGTTTTAGGCGAGTTCGGCCCAAAGCAGTTCCTGCCCGTGGACGACCGCACGTTGAATGCGATGCCCGTTCCAGATGCCCTGCGCGTTCTGATCACTGAGTACCTTGAAGGCATGTGGCTACACCGAGACTGGGTCCGCGTGCTGTGGCGTGAATCGGCGCACGACGAACTGGCCGCTGGCGAGCTGCGCAAGCAATACCGCGCGGTAGGCAGTGTCCTCAGGCGGGTGCTGGATTTGGGCGCGAAGCGTGGCGAGGTCCAGGTCGACGTGATCCCGGCAGCTCTGCAGGTGATCTCGCTGTCCGTCAGAGGCTTTGTGGCCCGCGCCGCCCGGCGTCCTCCCGACGACTGGGAAGTGGCCCGCGATGAGTTTGCATCCAACCTGGTACATGTCATTTTCTACGGAATCTGTGATGGTGGCGCGACATGATCCGGCCCCGCTGCCGTGCTGATCGCCCATCTGTGTTGGCGAAGTGTATTCACCATCGAGCTGGCCGCGCATAGAGATCAGAAAGGAGTCGTGGCAATGCTCCCATCGATGGGTAGACGGTCCTTCCTGCGCACGCTTGGAGTCGGGGCTACCGCGTTGGTGGCTCCGCGGTCGGCGTGGCCCCAGAGGCGGCGCAAGCCCAATATCGTCCTCATCTTCTCGGATGACCAGGGGTATGCGGACATGGGCTGTCAGGGGTGTGAGGACATCCCGACGCCCCACATCGACTCCATCGCTCACGCGGGAGCGCGCTTCACGGATGGCTACGTGACGGCACCGGTATGCAGCCCGTCTCGTGCGGGGCTTCTGACGGGCCGCTACCAGCAGCGATTCGGACATGAGCACAACCCCGGCGCAGCGCCTGAGATCGGGCTTCCGCTTGCTGAGACCACCCTCGCCGACCGGCTTAAGGCAGCGGGGTACGCCACGGGCATGGTCGGCAAGTGGCACCTGGGCATGCTTGAGCAGCAGCACCCGATCAACCGCGGATTCGACGAGTTCTACGGTTTTCTCCATGGCGGGCACTCATATCTGAGGCCAAACGAGGCGCGACGACTCGATGATCCAATCAGGCGCGGGTTCGATGCGGTCGAGGAACCTGAGTATCTCACCGATGGGTTCGGGCGCGAAGCGGTGGACTTCATCGGCCGCCACGCAGAGCAGCCCTTCTTCCTCTACCTGGCCTTCAACGCCGTCCACTCGCCACTGGAGGCCAGCCAGAAGTACCTGGACCGCTTCCCACAGGTCGCCGACCCGAAGCGCCGCACATACGCGGGCATGCTGTCGGCGATGGATGACGCGGTCGGGGCCGTCCTGACGAAGCTACGCGAAGCCGAGATTGAGGACGACACCCTCATCTTCTTCATCAGCGACAACGGTGGTCCGACGTCGCAAACGACTTCCCGAAACGATCCGCTGCGCGGCTTCAAGACGGATGTCTACGAGGGCGGCATTCGGGTGCCTTTCATGATGCAGTGGAAAGGCCGCGTGCCTGAAGGGTCCGTTTGCGAAAAGCCGGTCAGTTCTCTGGACGTGGTACCGACGGCACTGGCTGCAGCAGGAGCGCCGGTCACCAGGCAACTTGACGGAACCGATCTCCTTCCGTTCCTGGCCGGGAGGGACCGCGTCCCGCACGAACAACTCTTCTGGCGGATCGGGCGGCGCCGCGCTGCGCGCTCAGGGCAGTGGAAGCTCGTGGACAACGGCGGCGGCAGTTTCGAGCTGTACGACCTCCCTGAGGACATCGGCGAGACGCGCGACCTGGCACGAGAGAAGCCTGACACCGTGGCAGACCTTGTGGCCGCCTACGACGAGTGGAACGCGCGGAACGTGGATGCGCTGTGGACCCGCAAGTCGTTCAGTCGTGAAGGGCAGGGCCGCGGCCTCCGGCAGCGCTTCAATCGCCTTGACCGCAATCTCGATGGCAAGCTGACCGGCGAGGAGATCACCAACCCGCGATTGCTCCGCCGCCTGGACGCGGACGGCGACGGCTTCGTGACGCTTGATGAAGCACGCGCGGGCTGGCGGCAGCGGTGAAGCCAATGGCTCTTGCCTATTCCCTCCCGTTGATGTCGGCGAGCATACGAGCGGGTGCCCAACACGATTGCAGACTTGGAGGCTACCAGTACCATGCGCAGTCACGAGAAGATGATTCCGGATTGCACGACGTTCGCTTTGGCCGCCATCTCCCTGCTCGCCGCGCCGGTGGGCATGTGTGCGCCGGCCCCGTACGAGGACGCGACCTGGCACGATGCTCAACGTGGTCGCTACGTGCCGGTGCGCGTCTACGCTCCGGACATCGGCGACGACGACGGTCCCTTCCCGGCGATCGTGTTCTCGCACGGGGGTGGAGAGTCGCGCGAAGCCTTCGGCTACCTTGGCAGCTACTGGGCGGAGCATGGCTACATCGCCGTGTTCCTGACGCACATTGGGAGCGATCGCGCGGTCATCGAGACGCAGGGGATGCGGGGCATGAGCGGCGGGGGACCGGCGAACTTCCACCTGCGTCCAGAAGACGTTCGCTTCGTCCTCGACACGGTGCTATCCGACGACCCGGGCACTGAGCTGCTGCGGGGGCGCGTAGACGCCGGCCGGGTTGCTGTGGCAGGGCAGTGTGCAGGGGCGACGACGGCCCTGGCGATGGTCGGACTTCGCGCCGATCTACCTGGCATGAAAGACGCCACCTTCATCGACACTCGTTTCAAGTGCGCAATTGCGCTCTCGCCGCAACCGGGCGGACGGCGCGGCAGCCCACTCCATGCGGATTCGTGGGCCCGCATCAAGGCCCCAACGTTGATGGTGACCGGCACCCGGGACTTCAACTGGTTCCCGGAGCCAAACGCGGATCCCAACCGGACGCGAGCCCCCTTCGACGGCTTGCCGCCGGGCGACAAGTACCTGGTCGAGATCAAGGACGCCGAGCACAACGCCTTCACCGATTGGGTGCCATACTACCGGGCCCGCGAGCGAGACCCACGGCACCACGGATGGATCCAGCAAGCGACGACCGCGTTTCTTGATGCCTACCTGAAAGGCGACGGCGAGAGACTCGGGTGGCTTCGAGAGAAGATCCTCGAGGCTGAAACAGACGGCGAATGCATGCAGGACCAGAAACTCGCGGGAGGCGCGGAGGCTACGAGCCAGAAGCCCGCTCAGACAGCCGACGCCGAAAAAACGCAACCTGAGGCCGCCACTCAAGACAGGGCTGCTCGGCTGTTGCGCTTGTTCGACAGAGACAACGATCAAGCGCTCTCCCGCGAAGAGTCGCCCAACCGCCTCAAGGCCGTTTTCGAGCGGGTCGACCGCGACGGCGACGGTAGACTCACAATGGGAGAGCTTCACACCGTCCTGGACCGCGCTAGCCAGCGCCAGGGCAGCCAGAAGACGCCTGGAACGGGGCCCGGCGCTGAAGCTGCGGGTCCCCCGACCAGAGGGCCGCACCCCGTTGCCGTCATCGAGGATCTGGTGCTTCACGACGTGCAACGTGACAAGGATCTGACGCTGCGCATCACCTATCCCGAGGCGGAGGGGCCATTTCCCGTGATCCTCCTTGCACATGCTGTGCGGCGGAACAGGAGCGATTTCCAGCCACTGGCTGAGCACTGGGCGGCCAACGGGTACGTGGTGCTTCAGGCTGATCATGCCGATACCGGGAGAATGGGCGCGGACTGGAAGGATCGCGCCTTGGACATGAGTTTCATGATTGACTCCCTGGGAGAGATCGAGGCCAAAGCTCCCAAGCTGGACTCCAAGATGGATGCAACGCGGATTGGGGCAGGCGGCCACCTCATCGGGGCCTATGCGGCATGTGCGCTCATCGGGATGAAAGGCAAGGGCTTCGGGCCGGGAGACGAGACGGCAGACTTCATGGACCCGCGGATAGGCGCGGCGCTGTTGCTTGGGCCCCACGGCCGCGGACAGGAACTGAACGAGAATTCTTGGGAGGAGATCGACAAGCCCATGTTCGTGGTGGTGGGCTCGAGAATGCCCAGTCGCAGGACCTCCAACCCGCCTGAGTGGCGCACAGAGCCCTACCGATTCGCCAAACCTAGCGATGCGTTTCTGCTCTGGATCGAGGGCATGGACGGCGGCTACGCCGGCCTCTGCACCGGAGACGAGACCGACACGAGCGCCGCCACACTTGTGCGAGAGGCGACCACCGCGTTTCTCGACGCCCACCTGAGAGACGACGCGAAGGCTCGCCAAAGCCTGCAAGCCTGGCCGATTCCGGAGGCGGACAAGGAGCGTTTCCGTCTTGAATGCAAAGTGCAGGCGCATCCGGGTGCGGACGGTGGGCAGGCGAAGGTCGAGCATTCGGCAGACGGGGGGTACGACTTCAGCAGTCTCGACCGGTTCCTCGAGAAGTCCGTTCCGCGTCTCGGGGGCGGTTGCGCGTTCATTCTCCTTGATGGCGACCGCGTGATGCACCGCAACGCGTACGGCAGCTTCACTCCCGAAAGGGTCGCTCCCATCGCATCGGCCTCCAAGTGGATCTCCGGTGGCGTCATCATGGCTCTCGTCGATGCCGGTGTGATCAGCCTCGATGACCCGGCATCCAAGTATCTACCCTACTTCACAGGCAAGAAGGCTGACATCACCATTCGCCAGATGTTCTCGCACACTCACGGCCTAGTGAGGGGGGACGCTCGGAACTACCTGCACGATCCGACCTTGACCATGGACGAGGCGGTCGCCGGCATCGCTACTTACGATCTCGTCGCCGAGCCGGGAACGGCCCTCTATTACGCCGGAGCGGGGATGCAGGTCGCGGGCCGCATCTGCGAGATCGTGACGGGCAAGCCCTGGGCCCAGATCTTCCGGGAGAAGATTGGCGATCCGTTGGCGATGGACAGCACCGACTACTTCGCGCTCGGCCCGACGAATAACCCCGATGTGGCCGGCGCCGTCCGGACGTGCGTCGACGACTACGGCAACTACCTGACCATGCTGCTTAACCGCGGCGTCTACAACGGCAGGAGAGTACTGTCTGAGGATGCCGTGCAGACCATGCTGTCGAACCAGAGCGGCTGCGTTCCCATACTCAACCACCCCTACGACGTCCTCGACATCATCGCCCCGGCGCTCGCCACCGCACCCTACGGCATCGGTTGCTGGCTGGACGACTTCGATCCGGAAACCGGTCAAACGACTGCGATCACTTCCGGCGGTGGCTTCGGATGCATGCCGTTCTTGGACCTCGAACGCAACGTGGCCGGCATCCTCCTGCCGTACAACCGGAAATGGAGCGTGGACGCCAAGGGCCGCCGCTACAACGATGCCCACCGTGTCTACTACGAAGCTAAAGAGATCATCAACGAGATCCTTGACGCCGGCGCACAGCGGCAAGCCGGCCCACCCGGAACTGCGGCCGGGGGCACGATCAAGATACATGGTGACACAGCGGCGGACTACTCGGCCAGGAATGGCGGGCGCGCCGTGCTGGTGATGGTGGACGGCGAGATCGTCTTCGAGCGCTATGACAACCGTTTTGGGCCTGACACGGCGACCCACTTGCACAGCGCCACCAAGGGCTTCTGGGGGCCAGTGATCGCCGCCATGATTGATGATGGGCTCGTCGAGTCCTTCGATGAACTGGCCAGCGATACGCTCCCCGAGTGGGCGAGGCATCCGCGCAAGAGCCGGATCACGCTCCGCCACCTGCTCAGCTTGAGCGCCGGGCTGGTCCAGGATGTCCAGAATCTGCAGGGCCACGAACGTCCGACCCTCGCGCCCGACCTCTACAGGCACGCGATCGGGGTGCCGGCCCTGCGCGAACCGGGTGCGACGTTCCAGTACGGGCCGAGCTGCTACTACGCTCTGGGCGAGATCATGAAGCGCAAGCTGGCTGAGAGAAAGCAGACGCCCCTGGACTACCTGAAACAGCGCATCCTCGACCCGATCGGGGTGGAGGTCGCGGACTGGGTACGTGACGCTTCGGGCAACCCGCATGTCCCTAATGGCGCCTACCTGAGCGCCCGCAACTGGATCAAGTATGGCCAGTGGCTGCTACAGGGCGGCGAGTGGAATGGTAAGCAGATCGTGAGAAGGGACCTCCTGGCGGAACTTGTCAAGCCGAGCGACGCTAACCCCGGTCATGGACTGGCTCTTTGGCTGAACGCGCCGGGCGGGCACGGCTCGCAGCGGCTGCAAGTCGCGCCACCGGGCTCCCAGGGCGGGTTCATCTACCACGATGGGCATCCCGACTTGTTCGCTGCATTAGGCGCAGGCAAGTGCCGTATGTATGTGATCCCATCCCGCAACATGGTTGCCCTCCGCCAGGGGGACAGCCAGGGCGATCGCTACTGGGACAGCACCTTCCTCAGCCTGCTGTTGACCGGCGATGCGACCGCTGCATTCTGACGCCGTGTCGCCAGAACTGACCAGGGAGGTCAATCGATGAGAATGGCCACAAGCCTTTGGCTGGCCGCTGCCGCGCTGGCGGTCCTGCTCGTGCCCGGAAGCTGTCAGCGAGCGAACGGCCTCACTGTCGAGCAGCGCTTTCAGCGCCTGGATCTGGACGGAGACGGCAGACTCACAAGACAGGAGTTGCCCGGTCAGTGGTTCGACCGCCTGAACGCGGACGGTGATGACGTCGTGACCCTCGCTGAGGCCCGGGCAGCATTCAACGCCCTCCAGGCGGAACGAGGTGAGCACTCCCACGAACAGTTGGGCATGCGGACGCACAAGAGGATTGCTTACGCGCAGGTCGAAGGGGTCGATGAGGACCTTCTCAGTCTTGACGTCTACATCCCTGAGCCTGCCGCAGACGCTCCGGTGGCTGTGTTCGTGCATGGGGGCGCCTGGCAGCGTGGCGACAAGGCGGGTACAGACGGCTCCAGCATCCTCAAGAGCTTCATCTCGCGCGGCTATGCTGTGGTCAGTGTCAACTACCGTCTCGCTCCGCAGGCGCCATTCCCATTGTGGGCTGAAGACGTGGCCGCTGCGATCGGATGGGTGCATGAACACATCAGTGACTACGGCGGCGATCCCGACCGATTATGCCTGATGGGTCACTCGGCGGGCGCGCACCTTGTTGCCCTGGTGGCCACTGACGAGACCTACCTGGCGAGGCACGGCATGACGCTTGGCGACGTCTCAGCAGTCGTGCCGCTGGACACCCAGGTGTTCGATGTCGCAGCGCTCGCGCGAGGACCGCAGGAGCAACTGCCGCACCCCTACCCCATCCCGTTCACAGACGACCCGGATGTGTGGACGGCTGCATCGCCCATCACCCACGTGGCCACGGGCAAGGGCATCCCACCGATGGTCATTCCCTACAGTGGCGGGATGAACCCGCAGCGCCCCAATGATGGGCGTCGCCGGGCCGCCGAGGCTTTCGCGGAGGCGCTACAGGAAGCAGGAGTGGAGGCGGAGGTAGTCCCGGCGCCTGAAAAGAGCCATACTCAGATCGCCCAGGAGTTTGGGACGGATGGCGATCAAGTGGCCGAGGCCGTCTTCGCATTCCTCAGCCGGGTGATGCCAGAGGCCGGATCCGCCTCTGGGCAATTCGAGAGCCGCTGCAAAACGGTGATGACCTGGATCGAGGACGTCACCACCTCAGCCTTTGCGACGTTTGGGAGTCACAACCAGCGGGTCGTGGAGACGCCTCAGGGAATCTACCTGACCTACCAGATCAACGAGCCCGGCAGGCACCAAAACGGTGATTGGAGGCTCGTGATGACTCGGGATCTGGGCGCGACCTGGACAGTGGTCCATTCGGCCCGGGGTACCCGCCCACCCGCGGTGGTGGCCGACAGCGCCGGCAACGTGCACCTTGTCCACTCGGATCCGGACTCCGACAGGATGCACGTCTACTCGTTCTCGGGACCCGACCTGGTAGCTCACCACGAGTACAGCGACATTCGCTGCGACGCGAAGTTCACGGCGCTCTATGACCCGGCCTCGAACAACCTGTGCGTGGCGACCCAGTACGGTCGTTTCCTCGCCATCCGGCTGGACACGTTCAGCATCGTGCACGACTACCAGGTGTTCCAGGACAAGAGCAACGAGTCCCCCTACGCCTGCGCGCAGTACCCACAGCTCGCCCTGGACAGTAGCGGGAACATCCACTTCGCCACCACGACGTCGAACCTGTCCAACACCCACGTGTACCGGAACATCCTCCACGTTTTCGCCAGTGCTCTTCCCGACGGAGAGTTGGCCTGGGCGCGGGTTCCACGATCAGGTGAAGGCGCGGCGCAGAGCGTGGTCACGCCCATCAGACCCGACGAAGAAGGTGAGGCGCTGGAGGTCAACGACGAGGACGAACGGGGACGGCCGGGGGTGGTATCCGTCCATCTCACCAACTTCATCTGCAAGGGGGAATCCCTCCACTTCTTCTACACCGTCGTCCGGCAGGGCATCCCTGAGTGGAGGACGCACTACAAGCGAATCAACCGGCTGACGGGCGAGGTAGATGTCGACATGGACGGGGACACGACCCCCATCGCCGGCCAGACCATTGTGCTGAAGCCCTATGGTGGTTTCTTCAGCACGGCGAGCATTGTCGATCCCGACACACCCCTGTACCTTACCTCGGGAGAGAGGGACCTGGGCCAGATCGGCGTGCTGGTCAGTCACGACAACGGCGCAACGTGGCTGGACTACGCCATCACCGACGAGGGCCCGATGACGTGGTCCAACATCACTGGTGCCCGGTACTCGGATGGCAGGATCCTGGCCGCCTTCACCACTGCGCCAAGGGATCCCGCGTACTCGGCCTCCGTGAAGTACCTTGGGTTCTACCCCCGAGAAAGATGAGCGCGGCGCCAATGCTCCCGTTTGCCATTCGGGGCATCGGGGAGCCGTGCTGGATGGGCCCTGCCATGACCCGTTCGCCTCGCGTTGAGTCCCCCAGTGCTGCTACCACTCACCGACGTTTGCTCGAAACTGGTCGAGCACCCGGCCCGCACCTAACGAGAACACGAGTTCTGGGGTGCCGTAGCGCGCACGAACGGGGGTCCAGAGGACCCGGTCTGGCATGAGTACCCCGAGCGCCTGCAGCATGTGAACGCCGTGTTCCTGGGCGAGAGGCCGTGATGGTCAGGTCTCGATCTGCGCTAACCCGACGCCCAGTCTGGATGCTGAGAAACGGGGGCTGCGCGGCGCCTACGGCCGCGCCAGGCCGAGGGCGAATCTCCTGAACCGGATTGCCGGGCTGGTTGACGATGTGAAACTGATGCCTGATGCGGGCAAGGTTCTTCCCCTGCGGGAGGCCAGACAGGCCCATGGGTTGATCCAGACAGGCCATACCCGTGGCAAGATCGTCTTGCGGGTCGAGGGTTCATGACCAGCCTGGCACAGTTACACGCGCTACGACGCACGATTTGCCGAACAAGGGCATGCAAGCGGATGGCGTACCGCCGCCGCATGGCCCTGTCGTCCGCCAATAGGGTGATGTCGCCGTGCCACATACGGAAGCAACCGTTGAGAGCAGCAGATTCATGGGTAGACACGGAAGCGCCTTAGTTCTGGCCACGTGTGCGCAGGTGAGGTTCATCCATCGGGTCATTGTGCCGAAGTGGGGCGTCCCATCGCGCGCTATCCCAGTCAGGGTTATTGCGCCACGACGTGCCCCGCCGCGCCGCTCGCGCGCCTCGCTGAAGCTATAGCTCTCTCTGGGGCGGTCGTTCCCGTCGATACCCGGGTCGACTTGCGGGTCGAGCAGGTTCGTTAGGGAGTTCTCTCGGCAGCAAGGCCAACACTGGTGGTTCAGGTACTGCATGGCGGGTCACTTACCCGTCTGCCACAGATGTGGCTACTCAACCGGCAACGGTTGGGGACGGGCGGGCAGAAGTCCGCGAAAGGCGCTACAGGATGAGCACCTGCTGGCGAAGCGTCAGGATCTGGCGGTCACGATCACCAGTTAGCAGTGCCGAAACTAGAGTGTTTCGTGAGCGCTCCTCCTGACCGGCGCCATCAACTTGCGGCCTGTGCAGGTCCCCCGCCGCGGCTGTCGAATATCCCACTCGAGGGATCCCGGCTTGGGAGGTGCAGTGAAATGGCGTCGCACCACGTCATCGACTACGAGAGCTTCCTGAGCACACTCGTCACCGGTCTACGCAGGGCATGGCAGGAAGCGCGCGTCAGTCGGCCTGACGAGACGTTCTACATGTTCGGGGTCCAGACGGATTCGGATGTTACCGTTCTCACACCATTCTGCCAGACCCACCAGCAATGGGCGGCGGAGAGCGGGGGCGCGGAATCACCGATCGAGAGGTGGGCAGTGGATCAGGACTCGGAGCTATTCGGGGCGGGGAGCCAGTTCACGTCCCACCTGGAGGAAGAACTCAGCCGATACGTCTTCGAGGACCACGCCAATGATCCGCCGGGCGCCTGCGAGGAACGGAGGGACAGACTCCTGGGGATCTTCGAGAGGTCGCTCGAAGTGCTCGACGCAGAGGGGTTCTTCGGGACGGGAGATGAGCGCGACGGAGTGTTGCTGCTCGTTGATATCGTCGATGCCGACGAGCACGAATGGGAATGCATGCTTGGCGCCATAGGGCGAATCAACCCACCCGAGAGCACGCGAGAGTTGCTCGCTCTGATTGATGAAGTCGGGGACGAGATCGACAGTGGCCCGACGGGGGAAGCCGCAACCGAGCAGGGCGTCATAGCCATCGCAAGTGAGTTCCTCCGGAACGAGGGATGTTCGTTCGCCAGTTGCAGGGGCGCGTTCCAGGTTCACACTGGTAGACTGCAGATTCTGCGTGACTCTGAGATCGCGGACCTAGTGCGTTTGCTTCCCCAAGAGCCGGGGCCTGACGCGCTCTGGAAGGTGTTCTTCGACCGGAAGCCATTGCCGCGGGATACTGCTGACCCGAGTAACGTCATCGCCGTGGTTGTCGACGCTGGTAGACACAACTGCGCTATGGAGCCGTGATTTCCAGAGTGCAGTCCGGCACCGCTTCCCCTCCGGCCGGGCCTGGACGCGCTACGCGCTGATGGCCCCGCGTTGGTAGGATGACCCAGGGAGCCGCGACTGAATGACTAGGGCCCACTCGGCAGGTGGGTGACCGCCAGTGGTCAGCGCTGCCGTCGCCCTGCTGGCGGACGTCTGTCGGTCATCTCGGTCTTGGTGGCTCGGCTCCCAGCACCTTCGTCACCCACGCCCTTGAGCAGCCCTCGATCCGGGCGATGTCGGCTCTGTTGGCGGCTTCACCGGTGTCCAGCATGGCCTGGAAGCGTTGAGCCCGTTGGGCAGGCGTTTCTCTTGGAGTGGGGTCAGGTCCCAGCTTGGGCAGGACTTCCTTCGCTGAGAAGGCGTGACGTAGGCGGCCGGAGAGGCCGCTGTCCGACGATGTAGACGCCACGAACAGGGGCAGGTTAAGTGGGGGCCGAAAAGTTCGGATTTTTTCGGGTTCGGGGAGCCAGTCAGAACACCCAGACCCTTCTGCAAGGCCCAGAAGCCAGCAGAAGGGTTTTGCGTACTCATAGCGCAGTTTTTCGCCGTCGAAGGTGCAGTTTGATAGTAGCAGATTCAGTAGCTTCCGTTTCTCCTCCGGCGGCTGCTGACGCCGCAGATCGTAGGCCCGGCTGGCCAGGTCCAGGATACGGTCGCCCTCGTCGAAGTAGACCTGGTTGGCGCTCTGGTGCTTCTCGATGCTGGCCAGCACGCCGGTCTGAGCGGCCCGCCACTCCCGGCTCTTCCGCTGCCAGAAGTCCTCGCTGATGCTGCCCTCGAGTTTGTCCTCGTAGGCGGCGTCTATCTTCATCTGGAGCCGCGCGTACTGCGACTGCAAGGTCGCGATCTGCTCGTCGTGGTAGGCCCGCTCGTCCTTGTGGCCTGGGGTCCCGGAACCGGTCGCGGCGGGCAGAGACACGATTTCGTGCATTCGCTGGCGTGCGCATTCGATGCCCGACCTGCCGGGGAAGGCGTTCTCTTGGTTCCGGGGCCGCTATGCCGCAGGGGATGAAGCCAGGGAAGGGCCTGTCTGAGACCTTGGGGGCAGAGAAGAGCGCCCCGGATTGCCACATCCGGGAAGCTGGACTGATCCAGCAACATGCTGGTCGGCCAGTCATGCGGCCTTGCGATAGTAGTCGTTGATGAGTCCGCCGAGGACTGGACGGCGGATCACCTCTCCCTCCTCAGAAGAGCCGACCGGACCCTCTGGCGGTCGTAGTCCAAGCGACCGATGTGGCCGCCGGGCGTTGTAGTACCTCACGAACCCCCCAAGTGCCCAGCGCAAGTACGCTTCGTTGAGGATGATGATGTGGTCGAGACATTCGTTGCGTGCCGTGCGGACCCAGCGCTCCGCGTGACCATTGAGGTCGGGTGACCGAGGCGGCAGGATCACCGGCTGCGTGCCCATCGCCTGGAGTAGCTCGTCAGCGTGGGCCGTGAACTTGCTGTCCCGATCATGGATCAGGTGACGAGGCAACTGCTCGTGCACGATGCTCAGATTGCGGAACTGCTGCGCAACCCAGTTCCCGTCCGGGTGCTCTGGGACGTTCCAGTAGACAATCCTGCGCGTGCTGATCTCGATGAAGAAGAGCACGTAGTAGGTGCGGAGTGTTGCCGTGGTCACAGTGAAGAAGTCGCAGGCCCAGATGAACTGGCCGTAGTGCCCGAGGAAGTCGGCCCAAGTCAGACCGTCGTGATGCGGGCGCGGCGTCAGCCCGTGTCGCTTCAGGATCCGTTCCACTGTGGACCGACCGATGGCGGTGAACCCGAGCTTGCGGACTTCCCCGGCGATCTTGGTGTACCCCCAGTGGCGGTTCTCCCGAGCAATCCGCAGTACCAGCTGTTCCGCGTCATGGGAAATCCGCGGCCTTCCGGGCCTACGCCTGTGCCTGAATGTCCAGTGCCGGCGGACAATCTGCCGGTGCCAGCCGACGAGAGTGGCAGGCTTGGTGACCATGAGGCAATCGAGCAACTGTGCCTGCTTCATCCTCGCACACGTCAGCAGCAACGCGAGCTTCTCAGCCCGGCCCAATCGGGGACGCTTCCCCAGTTGGCGCTGCAGGATGAGCACCTGATGGCGAAGGGCCAGGATCTGCCGGTCACGATCATCACGGAGCAGGCCGGAAGCGAGGGAGGCGAGCGGCGAGAGTAGTACAAGAAGCAAGTGCCAGAGCATGCGGGGAGGATCGCCTGGCTGCAGGGCGAAGTCAACAGCGACTCTGAGAGTTCACCGACTGCCGCTGGTAACGCCCGAGGATCACACAGACTAGTTTTGGGACC
>Ga0272441_10005211_pt1 | contig 22813 bp, 19 predicted proteins | sample SSMProp6N_FD_193582 | JGI IMG/M metagenome (GOLD analysis project Ga0272441, IMG submission 193582) | Marine sediment archaeal communities from Little Sippewissett salt marsh, Falmouth, MA, United States - SSM-Prop-6N | ecosystem: Environmental > Aquatic > Marine > Wetlands > Sediment ... | reverse complement strand
GGTCTTGAATGAAATGACACACTTAATTGAACATAACCTGAGCATCAGGGAAACGAGCAACTAACCTTAGCCTTATACATAAACATTATGTCATTTTATCATATTATTCCTATTTTTAGGCAAAATTAAAGCTCAATTGAAATGTTTGGTGATTTTGATCCTGTTATTTTTCTAAGAGACTTATTCCTGAAACTTGGACTCAGCAGTAGTCTATCCATATTACTTCAGACCCTTATCATAGTTATTATTGTTGGGATTCTGAGCTGGCTCTCATATATTATTGCCAGGTTTATTATTGACAGGGTTGTTGCTGTTATAATAAGGAGAACCAGGTTCGAGTGGGACGATATCTTTCTCGACAACAAGGTTTTTACACGACTGTCACACTTTGCCCCTGCTGTTGTGATATATCTTTTAGCCGCGTGGGCACTTGAGCCATATCAGGGGTGGCTCACCTTTGTCCAGAAGCTAACATATATCTATATGATAATGGCAGGAGTATTGTTCCTGTTTGCTTTTATTAATGCCTGGCACACGATCTACCTGAGGCTTCCTGTATCAGAGCACAGGCATATAAAAGGATATCTCCAGCTGCTTAAAATTTTCATCGGTTTTATTGCCTTCCTGATAGTGATTTCCGTAACTTTTAACAGGGATCTAACAACACTCCTTGCAGGTCTGGGAGCAATGGCCGCCGTACTCTTACTTATCTTCAAAGACACCATACTGGGGCTGGTTGCCAGTGTACAGCTATCTGCAAATAAGATGGTGAAAATAGGTGACTGGATATCAATACCTTCACGTGGAACAGACGGAACAGTCCTTGACATTACACTGAATACCGTTAAAGTGCAGAATTTTGACAAGACGATACTCACCATCCCAACATATGCACTGGTACAGGAATCATTCCAGAATTGGACCGGAATGGAAGAATCGGGTGGACGCAGGATTAAAAGGGCAATTTATATCGATGTGCAAAGCATCGGTTTCCTGGATAAAGAACAGATTGAAAGACTTAAAAAGATACAGATTCTCAGGGATTATATTGAAACTAAAGAAAAAGACCTGAAAAATTTTAATGAGAAACACAGCATTGACGACAGTGTTCTGGTTAACGGTAGAAGAATGACTAATATAGGTACTTTCAGAGCTTATATTCAAGCATACCTGAAACAACATCCGAAGATACATAATGAAATGACTTTCCTGGTAAGGCATCTTCCCGTTTCAGAGAAAGGATTGCCAATAGAAATATATGTGTTCAGCACAGACCAGGAATGGGCTAAGTATGAAGCTATACAGGCTGATATTTTTGATCATCTCCTTGCTGTTATACGGGAGTTTGGGCTCAGGGTATTCCAGAACCCTACAGGTAGTGATTTTAAACAACTTACGAATCGATAAAAACATGACTGACGAAAAGGCTATTAAAGACTATATACTTAAAGGTATTGACGAAGAAAAAGTAAATATCCACCCCGATCCCTTCTGGACCAATCTGCATAATACAGGTACTGCTCTGTGGCTCGATACAGGTGATATTGATGAGGCCCTGGAGGTGTGGAGTGGTGAGATGCAAGCCCTGACAACGAATAATACGCTTATAAACAAAGTAATTCAAAAAGGGATATATGATGATTTTATCCCGCGTACCCAGGAAATCCTTGATTCAATGCCACGCGATAAGAAGATAATGGAAACAGCCTTTATCCTTAACGCCAGACATGGTCTTCGTCTGACAAGGAAGTTTGGAGGTTATGTAAGTGTTGAACTGCATACGGCTACTGCCAATAATATTGATGAAATAGTCAATTATGGACTGAGATACAGGGATATTTGCCCTGAAAGATTTATTATCAAGGTACCATATACGGCTTCAGGTTTGATAGGAGCAAGATTGCTGAAGGAAAAAGGGGTCAGGATAAATTTCACACTCGGTTTCAGTGCCCGTCAGAATTTAATGGCTGCATATATCTCACGTCCTGACTATCTTAATGTATTTCTCGGACGCATAGGTGCTTATGTTGTAGATAATAAGATAGGAGACGGCGCAGGTACAGGCGAGAAAACCGTAATTGAAACACAGAAATATATCAATAAGATAAGGTCTGAACTGGGCACAGACACCAGGCTTATAGCTGCCAGCATAAGACATCACAAACAGCTTGAAATGCTGGCAGGGGTGGATGTATTTACTATTCCTCCAAAAGTTGCAGGCCTTGGACATAGGGAGCTGACAGGTGATTTTATTTCAAGGCTTGATGAAGATTATGCTTCCGGGTTATCATTTGATCCTTCAAATGAGGGTATGGACAAATTCTGGAAAGTCGATCCCGGCCTTTTACAGCTGGCTTCTGATATTGGTAATAATCTGCCCCGCTCAGGACATGAGATAGAAGAAATAATGCGGAACGAGGGTTTTGAAGATATGTTCCCGGTGTTGTCACTGGAGGAAAAACAAAGGATTACTGACGATGGAAAAATACCCGTCCGGTCAGCATGGCTGGAAAAAATGAACACAGGGAAGATAGCACCTGACACCCTGCTCAACCTTGCAGGACTGGCCTCCTTCACCACTGACCAGGGAGAACTGGATAACAGGATAGATAATTTTTTGAAATAATTATCTTCATATAAAAGAATTATATACTTGTATTATGAAAAAGATAATAACACTTATCATGGTCACCTTAAGCCTCTCTTCTGCAGGCCAGGTAAATTTTAACGACTATTTCACCGATAAAACACTGCGCTTTGATTTTATGCTGGCAGGTGATAAGGATACTACCATAGCTTACCCCCTTGAAATGAAGGAGGAACCTTTTTACGGTGGTTCGCTGAATAATCTTGTTGATCCCTTCCATTATGGAAACCTGCGCTATTATATTTATGACCTGGAATCTGGAGAATTGATTTACTCACGCGGCTACGGATCTCTATTCCAGGAATGGCAGACTACAGCTGAAGCAAAAAAAATAAGTCGCAGCTTCTACGAGGTGGCTACATTCCCTTTCCCAATAAATAATGTCAGGTTTGTGCTTAAGAGATACATGAATGACGGCAGCCTGCAAACGATATATGAGACAATTATCGACCCAAAGGATTATTTTATTCGTAAAGAGCCTGTTAAGGACGTGGGGTTTACAAAAATAGAAGGAACGAAAAATCATCATGAAGCCGTAGACATTGCATTTATTGCAGAAGGATATACTGTGGAAGAAATGGATAAGTTTCACGAAGATGTAAAAAGACTGGCCGGGATACTCTTTGATTGTGAACCATTCAGGAGCTACAGGAAAAATATCAATATCTGGGCTATTGATGCTGTATCAGAAGAATCAGGAACTGATATTCCCGGGGAGGGCATTTACCGAAAGACAGTAATGAACAGCAGTTTCTATACTTTCGATCTTGCAAGGTACCTTACAACTTTCGATATCAGGTCGGTAAGAGACTATGCTGCAGTTGTGCCATATGACAATATTATTGTTCTAATCAATAGCGACAGGTATGGCGGTGGAGGCATGTATAATTACTACTCAGGTACCACATCCGATCATATGCTTACACCGCAGGTGTTTACACATGAATTCGGACATGGTTTTGCCGGTCTGGCAGATGAATATTATACTTCTGATGTAGCCTACGAAGAGTATTATCCCTTTAATGTTGAACCCTGGGAGGCAAATATTACCACGCTGGTTGATTTTGAAAGTAAATGGAAAGATATGATTGACAGGAATACGCCGACACCCACTCCTCCTACAGGTGAATACAGGGATGTGGTTGGCCTGTTCGAGGGAGGCGGTTACTCGGCAAAAGGCATCTACAGACCGCAACTTGACTGCCGTATGAAAAGCAATGAAGCGGACGGCTTCTGCAAAGTATGCCAGGAAGCCATAAAGCAAATGATAGAGTTTTATATTAAGTAATATTATCCGGACTGAATCCTACAGCATCTACTCTACAATAAATTCGTGAATGCCGCTCGAAAATTTCTCGCTGAGCTTCACGCGCAGCCTCAGAGCGGTGGTCCGTACAGGCTCAAATTCCAGCACGTCCCAGTCATCTTTGGTTATAGTATAATCCGTATTATTATTCACCGGCAACCAGCTACCGTTATGGAGGTATAGCAGCTCCCAGTTATCAGGTACCCGGCATCCTCCTTCCGGCCCGTCATCGAACCAGTATACCTTAACCACTGATACTTCTTCAGTTTCCTCAAAATCATATTGTACCCACTCCCAGCTGTTTGTATCGGGCCACCAATGGTAGTATGACCATTCCCTGTCTTTTGAATTACGTGGTTCATACTGGTCGTTTATGGTAGTGATAGCTCTGGTCAACTTGCTGGCAGATATCCTGCTCCTGCTTGCTATGGTGGGTGCCGGTTCCGGTCTGGCAGAGGAAGCAGTATCAGGCAACCATACTTTCATCTCACCAGGTCCCCTGTTATTCCAGAGGTGATAGGGTATAAGCACTGCTTCCTGTAGTTCACCCAGCACTATTGAGTTCTCCATTGTCCTGCTGGCAGGCCGGGCTTTGGTTTTCACTATAACAGCTCCATTCAACATATTTTCCATAAATGTTGCTTTCATCTCAGCGGCTGAATCATATACCAGGTTGAGCACTTTAGCACCAATATTATCAGGCCATTCAGCACAATATATAATAGGCCCCCTCAGCACTGAAAACTTATTCCTGTCAGCTTCTACTTTTTCGTTTGCTGTCAATCTCCTTACAGGCATTGGCAGCACGAGCTTTATAATATCTCCTTCCTTCCATTTTTTTCTTATGACGGCATATCCGTCTACCATCTTAACATTGAAATCCTCACCGTTCACTTCCAGCTGTATATAAGCATTAGCCTTATCCACGAAGCTATACAGATTTCCTGGAATGGCTTCATCACGCGCCCATCCAGGTATCCTTAGTCTTATATCAAATTTCCCTTTAACGGCCGGGTTAACATCTAATTGCACTTCTCCATCCCATGGATAACTGGTTTTCTGTACAATTTTTACAGCATTATCGCCCAGACTGACTGTTGCCGTATTATCAAGATACATATTTACATATATCGCATCCCTGGTTCTGGCATAGACATAGCCGGGCACCGAGGGGATAAACCTGCTTATATTTGACGGGCAGCAGGCGCAACCAAACCATGCCTGCCTCTGGTGCTGCCCGGCTGATTCCAACACATTCGGGTAAAAAAACCTGTCACCACTGAGACTGACACCCGACAGCAGGGCATTATAAAGAGTCCTTTCGAGAACGTCATAATATTTTCCCTCGCCATGGTGAAGGAACATCCTGTGATTCCAGAACACATTGGCTATTGAAGCACAGGTCTCACAGTATGCCGACATGTTGGGAAGATGATAAGGTTCACCGAATCCTTCATTGCCACCCGAGGCACCAATACCCCCTGTCACATACATTTTCCTGTGTACTATGTCTTCCCATATGTGGTTTATTGCATTAACATAGGCCTCATCACCAGTAAGAGCAGCAACATCAGCCATGCCTGTGTACATGTATCCTGCTCTTACCGCGTGTCCCACTGCTTCCCTCTGATCAACCACCTTCATATGCGATTGTGAATATTCTTCGCCATCAGGGCCGCGCACATCAAGGAAGAACTTTGCCAGGTCAAGGTACTTCTGCTCACCTGTAACAATATAAAGTTTTACAAGTCCTATCTCAATTTCCTGGTGCCCGGGGTATGTTTCTATTTTGCCCCATCCCATTTCTTCATTAACGAGGTCAGCTGATTTGAGTGCTATATCAAGAAAGTTTCTCTTACCCGTAGCCTGGAAATGAGCCACAGCGGCTTCATACATATGACCCAGGTTGTACAGTTCATGGCTGAGTATATGAGTTTTCTCCCATCGTTTGCCAACCCAGGGATGTGAGTCATCACCCATAATGGATCTATATGTATACAGGTAGCCGTCATCTTCCTGGGCAGCTCCAATTTTTTCAATCAGGGTATCAAGTTTTGCTTCGAGCTCCGGGTCAGGAAATGTCTGCAGGCTGTAACTTGCTCCTTCAATTATTTTAAAGACATCGGAGTCATCGAACGGATATGTTGAACAAAACTCGCCTTCAGCCATTCCGCCGGCGATCTCAAAATTCCTTATCCTGCCGGTTATAGTTGATTGTTCAATGGCTATGGGGATAGTAATATCATGATTGGCTTTTATCCTTGGTGCCCAGAAATTATCGGTCACTTTAACACTTGTGAAAGGTACCGGTTGAATAGGATAACCTCTCTTCCCGCTATCTATCGACCTTTCAGAACATCCTGCCAGTAATATCCCTGACAGCAATACGAAAGTTTTAAATTGTAATCTTAACATACTATTTAGTTTTTTGTTTCTTTTAACCACACGGCCATTTCACCAGGTTCCCGGTTAGCCCAATATGCATAGGGAACAGCCTTTAGTTTGATATCATTATCATTAATATCTTTTACAGTGCCGGTAATTATTCCTGTAGGGTAAATCATGTCATTGCTGAAGGTGAATTGGAAGTCAGTATTTTCAGGTATTCTCATATTAAAGACACTGCAATCATTATCAATTCCTTCCACACACCATACAATTGGTCCTCTCTGCAGAGCAAGCCTGCCACTATCAGCTTCTACCTTATCGTGTGCTTTCACCCGGTAGATATCCATGGGCAGTTTCAATTCAATAATATCGCCTTTTCTCCATTCCCTTTCAATCGCAATATACCCGTTGACAATGATACCTGTATATGGAACCCCGTTAATAAATAAAGTCCAATCAGCATTACCGGGATTGTCAAAATAATACAGATCAGAAGGAACAGGTTTGTTATATACCCAGCCGGGTATTCTTAGCATTATCCTGAACCTGCGTTTTGTGCCGGGGTCAACAGTCATTCTGACATCACCGCTCCACGGATATTCAGTTTCCTGCCTCAGCCTTAATTTCTTCCCATCGAGCTTTGTATTCACTTCGCTCTGGACATAGAGATTAACATAAAAATCACCTTCCCTTTTGGCATAGATATACCCTGGTACAGAGGGTAGGAAACGTACAATATTACCAGGGCAGCATGATACCTCGAACCAGGGGCTTCTTTGATACTCCCCGTATGCTTCAAGTGGGTTGGGATAGAAGAAAAGATCACCACTTAAGCTCACTCCTGATACCAGTCCATTGTACATTGTTCTTTCGAGCACATCTATATATTCTGCATTACCGTTTGCCAGGAACATCCGGTGGTTCCAGAATACATTTCCTATAGCAGCGCATGTTTCACAATAAGCTTCAGCATTGGGAAGCTCATAATCATCCCCAAAAGCTTCTGTTTCACTTCTTGAGCCTACTCCCCCTGTCAGGTAAAGTTTCCTGCCAACAACGTTCTCCCATATTCTGTAAATAGCATCACTGTATTCTTTATTACCCGTCATTGCAGCCACATCAGCCATTCCGGCATACATATATGTTGCCCTCACCGCATGGCCCCATGCTTCTGATTGTTCCTTTGCGGGTTTATGATCCTGGACATGTCTTCTATCATTATAAAGGGCAAAAACAGTGTTGTCTGGATAGGGTTCACTATCATGAGGTTCTCCTCTCTGATCGAGGAAGAATTCTGCCAGTTGAAGGTATTCTTCCTTTCCTGTCACCCTGAACAGTTTTACCAGGCCCATCTCAATTACCTGGTGTCCGGGGGCATCATGTCTTTTGTCAGGGCCAAACGTGTCGACAAGCAGATCGGCATTTTTTATTGCAACATCAAGGAAACTGGTTTTACCTGTAGCTTCATAATATGCTACAGCTGCTTCATAAAGGTGACCCGAGTTATACAGTTCATGGCTTCCTGACAGGTGTATCCACCTTTCACTGCCTAATCCGTCAGCGGTATTATCCGGGTCAATGGTACGCCCTGTCATGAGATAACCGTCATCCTCCTGTGCAGCCCCGATAATAGCTATTAAGCTATCAGCATATTTCTCAAGCTCCTCATCGGGGTTCATTGCAAGAGAATAGGCTATTCCCTCCAGGACTTTAAAAACATCCGTGTCATTGTATCTTTTCCCCTGGTGGCTACCCTCCATTATTCCTGCTGCCTTACTGAAGTTATCAATCCGGCCTGTCTCTTCACTTTTCTTAAGGGCGAAAGGTATCGTTACTGTCCTGTTTATTTCAATGCGCGGTGCCCAGTAATTATCATCCAGTTTTACCTCAGTAAATTTTACCGGTGTAAAAGGATAATATGATTCAGCTTCTTTTAACTTATCACTGCAGGCTGATATTAAAAATATAATCACCAGTAATAAGGCTGTTCTCGTATTGTTCATATTACCTTATTTGTTTCTTAATATCCTTCAGTCTTTTCATAATATTGTTCTCACCTCTTCCGAAATAATCATGAAGAGTACTGTATTCATGATATAATTTATCATAGATGTTTACATTCTCAGCTAACGGTTTGTATATGATATCTTTTACTTTCGCCATTACACTTGCAGCCTCAATGATATTATTAAAGCCTCCCCTGCTCTTCCCAGCTGCCACTGCACCGAACATTGCAGAGCCCAGTGCAGGGGCCTGTGGCGAACCTGATATTTTTATCTCCCTGTTTGTCACATCAGCATATATCTGCATTATAAAAGGATTTTTTTCTGCTATTCCTCCTGCCGCATAAATTTCATTTACAGGTACGCCATTCTCATGGAAGGTATCGATTATCATCCTTGTTCCGTAGGCAGTTGCTTCAACCAGGGCACGGTAGATTTCTTCTGCTCTTGTTGCCAGTGTCATGCCCAGCATCATACCTGACAGGTCCACATCCACCAGTACCGACCTGTTGCCGTTCCACCAGTCAAGGGCCAGCAATCCGCTTTCACCCGGCCTGAGTTTTGCTGCCTTTTCCGTCAGTAATTCATGTATATCGATACCTTTCTCTTCAGCCTCTGAGAAATACTCCCGGGGAGTACATTTTTCAACAAACCACTGAAAATGGTCACCCACACATGACTGACCGGCTTCATAGCCAAAAAATCCTTCTATAATCCCATCTTCAACAACCCCGCACATTCCAGGTACGTTTTTTTCTTTTTCACCGAGCACCATATGACATGTTGATGTTCCCATTATCATCAACATTTTACCGGGGCCTGTAATGCCTACAGCCGGTACAGATACATGGGCATCGACGTTGGCAACAGCTACGGCTGTTCCTTCTTTCAATCCTGTTATTGCTGCAGCCTCAGCGCTTATTTCTCCTGCCTTTGTTCCAACCGGATAAAGTTCTGTTGACAGCTTATCTCCAACCAGGTTTTTCAATTGGGGGTGTAATGATTCAAAAAAATCATCACCCGGGTAACCGTCATGCTTATGCCACATTGCCTTGTAGCCAGCCGTGCAAGTATTTCGCATCTCCTTACCGGTCATTTGCCATATCACCCAGTCAGCTGCCTCAATAAAACGATCAGCCGCGTGGTATACCCCAGGTGCTTCATTAAGTGTCTGCCAAACTTTTGGCACCAGCCATTCCGACGATATTTTACCTCCATACCTTTTCAGAAATTTCCGATCCTGTTTTTCTGCAATCTCATTCAGTTTGTTGGCTTCCGGCTGTGCTGCATGATGTTTCCACAATTTAATCCAGGCATTTGGTTCCGCTGAGAAGGAGGATATTTTACACAGGGGAGTCCCATCGTCTTTTACCGGAAGCACCGTGCAAGCCGTAAAATCAATACCTACCCCTATCACATCCTCTGCCTTAACACCTCCCTTCTTCAAAATGGCAGGGATGGTTCTCTTCAATACTTCAATGTAATCATCCGGATGCTGAAGTGCCCAATCCACTCCCAGCTTCGTTCCGTCGGGCAGCTGGCTATCCATCACCCCGTGCGGATAGTCAAGAACCTCCGTGGCAACCTCGCCGCCATCAGCTACATTTATTAGCACTGATCGCCCTGAAAGTGTACCGAAATCAATACCGATAACATACTTACTCATTTCTTATCTTTTTTCATTTCTTATCTTTTTTTTGCTGGCCGTAATATGCATCGTGGCCATGCTTTCTCTGATAATGTTTATCCAGCAGGTAATTGTCTATCAGGTCATAGCCTGCAATTGAAAATGTTAAAATTGCCATTCGCGCCACCTCTTCCAGGACCAGGGTATTATAAACCGCTTCCTCAGGATTCTTGCCCCAGGCAAACGGACCATGGTCGTTAACTATGACGCCCGGAACAGATTCAGCATCTTTATCTTTGAATGTCTCTATTATTACCCTGCCTGTATTTATTTCATATTCATTTTTTACCTCCCCGGGGCTCAGTTTTCTTGTACAGGGTATATCGCCATAGAAATGATCGGCATGAGTGGTACCCATCGCTGGTATTGATCGTCCGGCCTGTGCCCACGCAGTAGCATGAGTGGAATGAGTATGCGCAATTCCACCTATGCAGGGGAAGTACTTATAAAGTTCAAGATGCGTGGGTGTATCGGAAGATGGTTCAAGATCACCTTCAATAATATTACCATCCAGGTCAAGCACTACCATATCAGCAGCCTTCATCTTATCGTATTCAATACCTGAGGGCTTGATAACCATTATCAGGTTTTCACGATCAATACCGCTTACATTACCCCATGTATGTAGCACAAGACCGGATTCATAAAGTTTAATGTTTGCCTCAAGTACTTCTTCTTTCAGTTTTTTAAGCATTGTTGGAATTGGTTAAATCAAAAATATTAATGACACGAATGCCTGATCATTACTGGACATCCAGGTTAAAGTAAAAACCCTGTCTCTTAAAATCTTCATACCTGGATGGTATAAACCTGTAATAATAAGCTCCTTTTTTTGATGTTTCTTTTTCTTTTTCATCCAGTTTCTCGAGAAGGTTCATCGAGATAATCTTTTTCCTGAAATTCCTTTTATCTATCTTCCTCTGGTAGATGGCTTCATACAGATCCTGAAGCTGAACCAGTGTAAACTTCTCAGGCAGAAGTTCAAAACCGACAGGTTTGACCTTTATTCTTTCGATCAGTTGCCGGTGAGCTCTCTCAACAATCTTTTTATGGTCAAATACAAGTTCAGGTATACGTGATATTGATCTCCAGTGTGACGAACTGGACTCAATCATAACCGGGTTCAGTTCAAAAGTATTGATCAATGCAAAATGTGATATTGTAATCACCCTGCCTCCTTTGTCCCTCTTAACGTCTCCCCAGGCATTTGATTGTTCCATGTAGACATCTATAAGACCTGTGAGCTGTTTTAATACACGGCTGGCAGCCTCTAAAACCCCTTCATCTTTGTTCACGAACCCTCCTGGAAGAGACCATTTCCCTAGCTCAGGTTCAAATCTTCTTTTTACAAGCAGAAGTTTTAGCTCTTTATCCCTTATGTCATATCCAAATATGACACAATCTACTGCAACAAGATGTTTCTCAAGAACTGCGTAATGATCAGTCATAACATTAAACCTGGTTTTTGTGAGGCAGAAATTATTAAAGACAGCTGTGCCAGGCCCATCTTACATCATTCTGCCTGTAAAATGGAAAAATAATTCATTCCATTTCAATTCTTTTGTAAGGTCCTTTATATTCGTTTCTTTGTCGATAATTACTGTTTCAATTCCCAGCATTGAACCAAAGTCATACAGGTACCTCCAGTCAAGAGCAGTTGAGAAGCCTGTATGATGAGCCCCTCCTGCCAGTATCCATGCTGACGCCGATGTTTTAAGATCAGGCATGGGTTTCCAGAGCACACTTGCAACCGGTAGCTTGGGCATATCAGGACATTTAACAACATTAACAGGGTTAAGTAAAAGACGGAAGCGGTTACCCATGTCAATGATCGAAGCATTTATGCCATCCCCCGGTTTTGCTTTAAATACAAGTCTTGCAGGATCTTCTTTACCTCCAATAGATAATGGATGTATTTCCAGTTTTGGTTTTCCCCCGCTGATACTCGGGCATATCTCAAGCATATGTGCTCCCAGCACAGCATTATTATCAGGCTCAAGATGATAGGTATAGTCTTCCATGAAAGATGTTCCTCCATCCAGGCCATTTGCCATTACTTTCATTGATCTCACCAGAGCTGAAGTTTTCCAGTCACCTTCAGCTCCGAAGCCATAACCCTCTGCCATAAGCCTTTGCACTGCCAGCCCGGGTAATTGTGGTAATCCGTGAAGGTCTTCGAAGTTTGTGGTGAATGCTTTAAATCTACCTTTAATAAGGAAACTTCTTAATCCTAATTCAATTCGTGCCGCATCTTTCAAGAATTCTGATTTTAAGATGTTCTTATCCTCCACCCTGTATAAATCGCCATATTCCTCAACAAGCCTGGTGATTTCTCCGTTCGACACCTCTTCACATTCTTTCACAAGATCACCCACACCATAGCCATGAACAGAATAATTCATCTGTATCTGAGCAGATACTTTATCTCCTTCAGTAACTGCAACATCCCTCATATTATCACCAAACCGTGCCACTCTGAGCTTTCTTGTATCAGCCAGCGCAAGGGCTGCCCTTGACCATATCGCTATGTCTTCGATACAGCTTTTATCTTTCCAGTGACCCACCACCACTTTCCTGTCAAGTCTGAGCCGTGCACCGGCAAATCCAAACTCCCTTCCCCCGTGGGCTGACTGGTTCAGGTTCATAAAATCCATATCTATATCCTTCCAGGGTATATCACGGTTAAACTGTGTATGGAAATGCAGAAGTGGTTTTGTTAGCGACTTAAGTCCGTTCAGCCACATCTTGGCAGGTGAAAATGTATGCATCCAGGTTATCAGACCAATACATTCTTCATTATTGTTAGCCTCCAAACATAATCCTGTAATAGCATCCGAGGATGTCAGTACAGGTTTAAAGACTACTTTTACAGGAATATCTTCAATCTTGTCAAGATATGCTGCTATTTTTTCGGAATCTTCTCTTACTTTTCTTAATGTCTCTTCACCATAGAGGTGCTGGCTGCCTGTAGCAAACCAGATTTCAGAATTTCTATAAATATCCATTTATCAAACATTTTTACCAGAAATATGCATAAAATGCTATAACAACAATGATAACAATAGCTGAATTTACGAGATCCCAGTTAGTCCAGCTTGCTCTTGTAATAGCTCTCTGCTCTGGGGAAGCGGAACGAAGGTAAAAACCCCTGATAGATTCTGCATCTACCTTCCTGGTAAATGAACTTACGACTACCATCAGGAGTATTACAAAGAAGAAAAGAGCTACCTCGTAATGGTAAACATTGGTTTCGACAAACACTTTTGACCAGATTGATCCCGGTGCTATACTACTCTCAAACACCATGAATCCCAGCTTAAGCATCCCGAGAAAGAATCCGGTTACAAGACCCGTCAGACCGGCTGCAGGGGTAGTTCTCTTTGACAGAATACCCAGCAGAAAAACAGCTGCAATTCCAGGAGCGAGCATAGACTGTACTTCCTGAAGGTACTGGTAAAGAACATTACCTAGTCCTCTCATTACCGGTATCCACAATATACCCAGGATCACAACAATAACTGTTGCTATTCTTCCTACTGCCACCAGGCGTCTCTCACTTGCCTCCGGATTATATTTTTTATAAAAATCAACAGTAAAGAGGGTAGCTGAAGAGTTGAATAAGGATGAGAGAGAGCTCATTAAAGCAGCAAGTATTCCTCCTACCACAATCCCCTTAAATCCTACTGGTAACAGCTCTGTAATCAGAGCGGGGAAAGCGGCATCTGAATTCGTCAGATCCAATAAGCCTTTCTCATTCATGGCAAAGGCAATCATACCTGGAATCATGAAAATAAAGACAGGAGTAAGTTTAAGATATGAACCAAAAATCGCACCACGGCGCGATTGCTTCTGGTCTCTCCCGGAAAGCACTCTCTGTACAATATACTGGTCGGTACACCAATACCAGAAACCTATTATTGCCGATCCGAAAAGGACTCCCGTCCATGGAAATTCTGTATCCTTTGCTGAACGGACCAGCGTGGTCATATTGTCACCATACTCATTAACAGGAACAGCCCTGCATATTTCCATCATCTCATTCCATCCGCCGAGCTGAATTAATCCCATTATCAGTATAACAATTGACCCGGCAAGTAATACCGGCGTCTGTATAACCGATGTAGCCAGAACGGCTTTCATTCCTCCAAGCACAGTGTATACGCCAGTTAGCAAGACGAGGCCTATGGCACTGATCCAGAAGAAATCAATCCCGAACATTGATTGTATGCCAAAAACCTCTTTAAAAACAACGCCCCCTGCATAAACCGTCACGGCAACCTTGGTAAGTACATAACTCACCAGGGAGATAATAGAAAGGATGGACCGGGATTGTGAATTATATCTTTTTTCAAGGAATTCCGGCATGGTAAATACACCACTCCTGGCATAAAAAGGAACAAACAACCAGCCGAGTATGAGTATTACCCAGGCATGTATCTCCCAGTGCGCCATCGCCATACCACTGGAAGCACCTGTTCCTGCAAGCCCAACTAAATGCTCGGAGCCAATATTGGAAGCAAATATTGATGCGCCAATGGCCAGCCATGTGGCATCACGCCCTGCAAGAAAATAATCAGATGAGGTCTCATCTTTCTTTCTTACAATCCAGATAATTACACCTACAAGAGCAATACAAAATAATCCGAGTACAATCCAGTCAATTATAGTCATTTTATTAAGAGTTGGTTATGTATAAAAATATGGAAGAACTTTCAACATTCTATACCCGGACATCAATTTCAACCCTCACCCATTACCCTTAAAAGGATGGATTTTGACACTCTTATTATTTATACCAGGTTCATTAAACAAATATAAAAAAAACAATTTAATGTACTAATTACACTTAAAAAATAATTCTATATGCTAAGTTTATTCTCAGGAATGATTGGTTCGCTGATTTGCTTTAAACAAATCAAGAAGTAAATTATATACCTCAGGAAGCCAGTAAACAGGTTAATTGTGATATTTTTCCTTTTTCAGGTTTATGCAAGCAGGAGAAAAGTACGGAAGCTAAAAAAAAAATCAGGAGTGATTCAAAGAGTATTTACCAAAGAGTATTTACAGCGTGATGAAAATGAAATATGGGGTGTATACAAATAAGCATATACACCCCAGGGATATTTTATTTCTTTGGTGTTAGAAGGTAATAAACCAGTAGTCCCAAACCTCCAAAAATAAATATCATACTTGGATAAGATGCACCCGGGTGCATACCCAGTTCACCCACAAAATAACCGGCTGCTGCACCGATACCAAGACCTATCATAAACAGACCAACCTTAAGCGGATGGAAAAACCGTCTGGCATCACCCTTTTCTCTGGGTAACTGAAATAATGATGCATCGGCGCCTTTTTCAATCAGGGCCATTCTTTCTTTATTCCTGGTTGTGAAATACATATAATATATTCCAAAGGTCATTGCAAAAAACGCGATAAAAGCTATTAATACTTCCATGATTTCTATTTTTTTGATTAATATTTACCCATTAGACAATTATTTTTTCTTCCGGTTACAATTTTTCTTAACTTTCTTTGTAACCACTTATCAAAGGCCGGCGTCTAAAAGGAAAATGGATACTAGCAATAGCGACAGATATTATATCGACCTGGTTTTATCAGGGAAGAAGGAAGCGTTTGCATCTATAGTTGAACGACATAAGGATAATGTCTTTAATCTTGCCCTGAAGATTTGCGGCAACAATGAAGATGCTGAAGAGATAGCACAGGATTCATTCGTAAAAGTCTTTCGTTCATTGAGGTCATTTAAAGGGAACAGTCGTTTTACCACCTGGTTATACCGTATAGTATATAATACATCTATAACGTTTGTAAGAAAGAATAAACTTGGCATCCTGAGAATTGATGACTTCCCTGCCGATTCAGCTGATTTTTTGAGGAGTAATATCTCCGAGGATGAGGCCGAAATTGAATACAGGAGAATTCTCCTCGCATATGCAATTCAAAAGCTAGACCATGAAGACCGGGCCATTATTACGATGCATTATTACCAGGACCTGAGTCATACAGAGATATGCTCAATTACAGGAATATCCAGGTCAAATATTAAAGTCCGACTTTTCAGGGCAAGAAAGAAGATGAAGGAAATATTAGAAAAGAACACGGTAAAAGAAATAAATTATGAAAAAGTCTGAAAATGACATTATTAAGGAATTTGTTGACCTTACTGGTCCTGAGGAAGCTCCTTCGGGATTTACAGGTAACGTAATGTCGCGCATCAAGATGGAAAAGGAATATACATATGTAAATCCTATCAAAAGAAAATTTGTTCTTGTAGTCGCTCTTATTTTTACCGGCCTTATTATACTTGCTTCCACATTACCATCAGCTTCTGAATATTCCTGGATGACAATCATGATGGATAAGATATCAGGCTTTGGTACCGGGATGCATGAATATTTCTCATCTCAAAAAATACTCTATTTGTCAAGTTATGTCTTCTATATTTCAGCAGGTATTATAGCTTTCGTACTGTTTGATCGTTTCTTGTCAAGATTTCTCATACAGGGTAAAGAATCACCTGGTCGTGTATGATATTATTGTACTTGTTGCATAAAACAAACAATCCCCCTCTTTTTCCAGAGGGGGATTATTTTTAATAATCAGCGTAAATTATTTTTTAAGTATTATTTTTTAGGTTTATCATCAGGTTTTGAGAGTGAATCCCTCATATTGGTATCGGCCTCAATGTTCTTATACCTGTAATAATCCATTATACCGAGATTGCCTTGTTTAAACGCATCAGCGATAGCAAGCGGCACTTTAACTTCGGCTTCAATAACCTTAGCTCTTGCTTCCTGTGCTTTAGCTTTCATTTCCTGTTCATATGCCACGGCCATAGCTCTTCTTTCTTCAGCTTTTGCCTGGGCAATATTTTTATCAGCATTTGCCTGGTCCATCTGCAGCACAGCGCCAATATTTTTACCTATATCAATATCAGCAATATCAATAGAGAGGATTTCAAAAGCTGTCCCTGCATCGAGACCTTTTTCAAGCACTACTTTTGAGATAAAATCAGGATTTTCAAGTACTTGTTTATGACTGTTAGCTGATCCTATAGAAGATACAATCCCCTCACCAACTCGTGCCAGTACAGTTTCTTCGCCGGCGCCACCAACTAATTGTCTGATATTTGCCCTTACGGTCACTCTTGCCTTGGCGATAAGCTGTATACCATCCTTAGCTACGGCAGTTACAGGTGGTGTGTCTATTACTTTGGGGTTAACGGACATCTGTACAGCTTCGAACACCTCCCGTCCGGCAAGGTCGATAGCTGTAGCCATATTAAAGGGCAGGTCTATATTTGCTTTTGCAGCCGACACAAGTGCATGCACCACCTGTGCCACCCTTCCTCCTGCAAGGTAGTGTGCTTCAAGATCATCCCTGTTCAACTTTATGCCTGCCTTATCTCCTTCAATCATCGCGACCACAATTACTGATGGTGGCACCTTACGCCAGCGCATAAAGATAAGTTGTAAAAGGGATATTCTGACACCTGAGACAAGGGCCTGAAACCATAGTCCTATAGGTACAAGGTATAGCAGCAGCCATAGAAGAATTATTACTCCTACAATAATTATTACATACAATGCTATTGGGTTCATATTATTCTGAATTTAATGGTTTTACAATTATTTTATTTGATTCTATCTTAACTATCTCTACATCTGTATTCTGGGCTATCAGTTTATCCAGTGCCTTTGCTTCGTAATATTCATCTCCCACCATTACTTTGCCCATGGGGTTAAGTCTTGTGATCGTTCTGCCTTTATCGCCTACTTTTATCCTGCCTTCTTCCATTCTGACAAAGTCAACTTTGCCGTCGATAGCCTTATCCAGCATAAGTTTTCTCCATGTACCAGCCTTCAGCATAAAGACCGCTGTCAATCCTATCAACATTGCTGTTGATATCAGGACTATTAATCCGGTTGTAGCTCCTTCATAATAGAAGGCTATAACCACTCCGGCTATTATGCTTATAGCTCCACCGATGCCAGCAATAGTTATTCCAGGCACGATAAGAAACTCAACCAGGAAAAGGAGAATTCCCAGAATTATTAGAAAGATAACTATACCCAGAGCTCCCATTTTGAATTATTTTATTTCACAGCTAAGGTTGCGGTCGATCAGACCTCTACGCATTGATAACAGTATCTGTTTTATTCCTGATTTTATTTCGCAGCTTCCTTTGTGATGAGCAATCAAAGCACATTGTTCAGCCTGTACAGGGTCATGGCCACATATTTCAACCAATGACTCAATTACGTGTTCAAAGGTATTGTACTCATCGTTGAACAATATAAGTGTATACTCATAATCGTCTTCTGCTTTCCTCTTATGTGGAATTGGCTTTTCTTTCATCTTTCTTAAATACGAACAGTTTTAAAAGCCTTCAATCAATTATTTTTCAAAATACAAATCAAACAATTCTTTTGCCGTTTCCAGCGGAATTTCCTTATTCCCCAGATATGCTACAACTTTTGCATCCTTCATTCCATTCCGGTAAAGCAAATCGGCATAAGACGCAGCACTTTCAAAAGTAAGAAATTTTCCTATTAAATACACATACTCTTTAGAAGCTGTTTCAAAAATATCATAACTTCTTTTATCAGCCAGCCTTTCGAGCAACTCCAGTTCGTCATCCTTTGCTTTCTTCTTTAACTTCATAACCTGGATTCTGTAAACCAGTGTCGGCGGTTCTGCTGATTCATTCTTAACTGCTAGTACAGTATCCTGTTCGAACAGGCTTATGTGTGCCCATTGATTTTCCAGTTGCCCGGCTTTTTCCATACTTATCTTGCTGCCATCCATCATGGGAATAATAAAAGCATCTTTGAATGATTTCTGCTTTACTTTTACCAGGGCGTCCTCTGCCTCCTTTTTTGACCTGAACATCCCCGTATAATAGAAATTAATATCCGAACCATCAGCCCTGTAGATACTCAGGGGCCCAAGGCCATCAAAGAAAGATGCTTTTTGAGGGTTTCTGAAGGCAGCCAGCTGAATCCTGTAAAACAATCCTTCCGGCAATTCAGGGTTGACAGGAATATCCTCCTGCTCATATTTGTCGCTGAACAATGACAGAACAGGTGCCGGACGTTCCACAGCCATCACCATTGTATAAGCCTCTGTGAGGTCAGTATCGGCAACTAATGTATCTTCCTCTTCTTTAGCTTTATATTGTTTTTCTTCCTCCCTGCTGATATCTTCTTCATCATAGTATCCCGGTATTATGCGCTCATCATATTTTGCCGAGGCCATTCTTGCTGCATCACGGTAATTTTGATCAGCAATTTTCTGGTATTCAAACGCTGCTTCTTCGAGTGATAATATTTTCGTTCTCACTGTTTGCCTGTCCGACTCTGCTAGTTCTGAGAGACTTTCCCTGTACCTGTCGGCCAGTCGCAATACTGAATCGGCTTTGAATTGATATTCGAGAGCTTGCCTGGCCATCTTCTCGTACTCAACCCCGGGGCCGGGAACTTTCTCTGTCACAGCATGAGCAGTATCATCCTCAAAGGCAGTATGCTCTTCGACCTGTATAATTTCATCTTCCCCTTCTTCCACCTGGGCACTTTCCGCCTCAATGCTGCCTGTGCCTCTCTTGCAATCAGCAATAAGGGCATCAATCCCCATCTCCCTTGCTTCCCTCCTCCGTGCCAGATCACGGAAAGTGTCATATGCATCTACGGCAAGGTCATAATCTCCATTCATTTGATATGCTCTTCCAAGGAAAAACCAGGCTTTATTAGACACCTGCCTGATAGATGATGAACTGGCTATCGCATCTTTCAACAAATCTATAGCCTTTACGGGGTTCTTCTGCAGGTTAACAAGGCAGGCCCCACAATAATATTTATAGACAGGGTCAGCCCTGTAACTATCGGAGAGGGCTTCGTAGTGTTTCAGTGCAATTGCATAGTCCCCGTTATTAAATGCTGTCTCAGCAACAATCCTGTCAGGAATAAAAGCGGGATCCTGAGCTGAGGAATTAATAGAGGAAATAATTATCACTGAAAGTAATGCTGGTAATAATTTCCGTGTGTTCATATTCAACCTTTTCACATCCATAATTGTTGTTAATAACAATTACATTTTTTGTTTCAATATACGATTCAAACTTCGTAAATTTACGTTTAATATAAAAATAATAAGCAATTATGATAGAACTTAAAGCAGGGCAAAAGGCCCCTTTTTTTACAGGTACCGATCAAAACGGCAACAAAATAGACCTTGATGATTTTAAAGGAAAGAAGCTGGTACTGTACTTTTACCCAAAAGATAACACTCCAGGATGCACAAATGAGGCATGTAACCTGAGGGATAATTATAATGACCTTATTGAAAAAGGATTTGCAGTTGTGGGTATCAGTCCTGATTCAGAAAAATCTCACCAAAAATTTGCAGGTAAACATAATCTTCCCTTTCCTCTGATATCCGATACTGAAAAGAAAATAATGTCTGACTACGGCACATGGGGAGAGAAGAAAATGTATGGTAAGAAATTCATGGGCGTACTGCGTACTACTTATATCATTAATGATGAGGGCATTATCGAGGAAGTAATAAAGAAAGTGGACACTAAGAAACACGCTGAACAGATATACAAGCTGTACGAATAATAAATCAAACAACCTAAGTCTATAGTATGAGTAACGAAAAAAAAGAAATTAATAAGGACAAGCTCAAAGCCCTGGAGATTACGATAGGTAAGATAGAGAAAGATTTTGGCAAGGGCACAATAATGAAACTTGGCGACCAGGCAGTACAGGACGTAAGGTCAATAAGCACAGGATCAATAGGTCTTGATATGGCTCTTGGAATCGGAGGTATTCCCAGGGGCAGGGTTACCGAAATTTACGGACCGGAAGCTTCGGGAAAAACAACGCTGGCAATACAGGTCATTGCCGAAGCGCAGAAAGTCGGAGGTGTTGCTGCCATTGTTGACGCAGAACATGCCTTTGACCGGTTCTATGCCGAAAAGCTGGGAGTCGACATAGATAACCTTCTCATTTCCCAGCCGGATAATGGGGAACAGGCACTTGAGATAGCCGATCATCTTATCAGGTCAGGAGCACTTGACATCGTCGTAATTGATTCCGTTGCTGCTCTTACACCAAAGGCCGAAATCGAAGGGGAAATGGGCGATTCCAGGATGGGGCTCCAGGCACGCCTTATGTCCCAGGCATTGAGGAAGCTTACGGCAAATATCAGCAAAACACATACCTGCTGTATATTTATTAACCAGCTGAGGGAAAAAATAGGTGTCATGTTTGGAAACCCCGAAACAACAACAGGAGGAAATGCCCTCAAATTCTATGCATCGGTGAGGCTCGACATAAGAAGAATTAGCCAGATAAAAGAAGGTGAAGATGTCATTGGCAGCCGTACAAGGGTTAAAGTAGTGAAAAATAAACTGGCTCCTCCATTCCGTAAAGCTGAATTTGATATTATGTATGGCGAAGGAATCAGCCGTACAGGTGAAATAATTGATATGGGTATTGAACATAATATCTTAACTAAAAGCGGATCGTGGTTCAGCTATGGCGATACAAAACTCGGTCAGGGAAGGGAAGCTGTTAAGCAAATATTACTGGATAACCCGGAACTTTTTGATGAACTGAGCCATAAAATTATTGAAGCGATAAAACCCAAAACTTAAAATATGAATCGTCTTAACGTATTTGCAGCATCAGTAATACTGGTGCTTGCTGCTTATTCCTGTAAGACAACCGAAAAGGATGAACAGGCTACCTTCGACCTCCAACTTACCGAAGAGGAAAAAGAAGGAGGAATAATGACCCCGGAAATACTATGGAAGTTCAGGAGGATGGGCAGTATAAGTCCATCTCCCGACGGTGAAACGGTATTATTCACTTTAACAGATTATAACCTGGCTGATGAAGCAAGAAGAACAAATATCTTTTCTGTTTCTTCAGGTGGCGGTGAAGCAAGACAGCTGACAAACAATGGTGGGAGTTCACCATCCTGGATAATGGATGGCAAGAAGATAGCATTCACAGGAGAGGGAGCCCTCTGGACAATGAATCCTGACGGCACCGGAAAGAAGAAAGTAGCATACCTGGATAACTTTGAGATCTATTCTGTATCACCACAGAATAATATGATCTACTTTACAAGGAGGGTTAAACTTGACCAGACACCCAATGAGAAACACGATATGCCTCTGGCAAATATGAGGATTATTGATGATCTGATGTTCAGACATTGGAACTACTGGCACGATTATTCATACAGCCATATTTTCGTCGCTTCTTTTGATGGGGAATCCGTTACGGGAATTAAGGACATTATGGAAGGTTATAAGTATGAGTCGCCAACAGCACCATGGTTCGATGAGGGAGAGATAAGCTGGGACCCCGACGGGAAAAAAATCGCATATACCTGTAAAAAGCTAAGTGGAATGGAAGATGCTGTAAGTACCAATACAGACATCTTTCTTTATGATATAGATTCTGAAAGTACAATAAATCTCAGTGAAGCAAACAGGGGATTCGACCATTACCCGGTGTTCTCCCCCGACGGATTAAAGATAGCATGGCAGAGCCAGGAAGAGGAAGGTTATGAATCAGACCTCGAACGTCTTTTCATTTACGATCTTGCAGAGGAATCTGTATTATGGCCTTCCGAAGGTTGGGATTATAATATTGAGAACATAATCTGGTCACCTGATGCCTCTACCATATATTTTTCATGTCCCTATCTTGGAAGCACCCATATCTTCAGTATTAACCAGGCCT
>Ga0272441_10005210_pt1 | contig 22814 bp, 18 predicted proteins | sample SSMProp6N_FD_193582 | JGI IMG/M metagenome (GOLD analysis project Ga0272441, IMG submission 193582) | Marine sediment archaeal communities from Little Sippewissett salt marsh, Falmouth, MA, United States - SSM-Prop-6N | ecosystem: Environmental > Aquatic > Marine > Wetlands > Sediment ... | reverse complement strand
AGGCATACCGCCCTGAATGATGAGTTCCCAGAGGCGGTTTACAATCTTTACAAACTCAAGGCCCCGGAAGCAGCCTAAACAAACTTAGCTTCTCCAAATAGCTGTCCTACGAATGGGGAGGGGTTCATTTTCTGTTGTGCAGCCATTCGATGTCGGCGAGGTTCCTGAAACCGTAGCCTGCACCGAAAATGACCATCGCTCCTCTTACCGGCGGAAAAGCGAGGAAGTTGATTTCGTTTTCGGTGATAAAGATAGTTTCAGCCGGGATACTGATGCGGGCAAATGCTTCTTTGGTGATGGTGATGTCCTGATCGGTGCCGACAGGCAGGATGGCCAGGTCAGGGTCGAGCAGACGAAAACGCACACGCAGGGGCTTGTCGATGAAGCCGTATCGACGACAGAAGTTGATGTTTCCTGTGGCTTGGGCATCGATCGCATCTGGCGGCAGGGCAAGGTCGAAGAGTTCGGAGAGTACACCACGGTGACGTTCGATGAATTTGCTGTGCACGCCGGGCAGGTCGATCTGTCTCAGGTAGATGCCGGGTCGGGGATGCTTGCGGAGCCACGCGATGGTTTGCAGCATCAGGGGCCACGCTTCTGCCAGTTCCAGGGCGCGCAGGGGCCGTTTCGAGAGCCAGGGAAGGAGACATGGGTCCTGTTCTCGAGTCAGTGTGAGCAGGGAAGAGAATGTCGAGGCATCGTGCTGTTTGCCGATAAACCCAAGGGCATCGTCCATAGCGTCGATCCATATCTCCGACGGAATTTCATTGCTGCCGAGGATACGGTGGTTGACTGTGCGCCAGACGATGCGGTAGGGTCCGGCGGCTGCGGTGAGTTGTTCGATCCAGTCGCGTACGTCGGTAAAGCGGTTGCTCAGTTGCTGTGAATCCGGCCCTTTGAGTGTCAGTCGCTGAGGGAAAGGGTTTTCTTCTGTTACCATAGAGGCAAGCAGCTTGCCCCGCTTCCAGAGCTTCTGCACCTGGTTTTTCAGGTCTGCAGGGGTTGTCCAGTTCGTCATTGTCCTGCTCATTCCTGCATGTTTTGTTTTTCGGTGCGGTACTCTTCGATGCTGAGGTTTCGCAGTACGGAGGTCCGGCCGTCCTCGTTGTGGACGAATCCGACGCTGGAGACGAAGGGTTCGATGATGTGGATCTTCTGTAACGGAGTGACGATGAGCAGCTGCAGGTTGAGTTGGGAGAAGAGCTGCAGACCGTAATGGGCCGATTCGTCGGAGCCTCGTCCAAAGGCTTCGTCGATGACCACAAAGCGGAATGAGCGTGAGCGCACCGCTCCCCATTCGAGCCCGAACTGGTAGGCGAGGCTGGCAGCGAGCACCGTGTAGGCGAGCTTCTCTTTCTGTCCGCCTGATTTTCCTCCCGAGTCGGCGTAGTGCTCATGCTCGGTGTCGTCTTCGCGCCACCGTTCGCTGGCCGCAAAGACAAACCAGTTGCGTACATCGGTTACCTTGGTTGCCCAGCGACGGTCGAGGTCCGCAAACTCTTCGCGCCCGCGGAACCGGTCAATAATCTTGCGCACCTGCAGGAACTTTGCTTCTGAATACTGCGCGTTGTTCGATCCGGTCAGGGTTCCTTCAGTGCAACTCCGGAGCTCCGCCTGGAATTCGCGGATGTCAGCGTCGTGGTTCATTTGTGCTTCGAGGCTGATGTAGCGGCCGGGGTTGTAGTCGATCTGCGTGAGCGATTCGTTGATTCGGGAGATACGTTCCTTGATGGTTTCGCGTTCGCGGGCGAGCTGTGACTGGAAGTTGGCTACTTCGCGAATGGTGTTTTCGTTGAGCAGCTCCTTGAATTTTTCTTCGAAGCGCGGCAGGTCGTCGGCCTGAAGCTGGTCGAGCATCGAACGGTATTCGTTTGCTGAGGCGAGGTTTGCATCGACCTCGCGGGTTTCAAGCTTCCATTGTTCGTTGTATCTGGTCATCGCGCCGATGATCTTGTCGTTCAGGCGCGTGAGCTTTTTGTTTTTCGCGTCGATTCTTGCCTGTAGCCAGTCGTGCATTTCGCCTTCACGTTTGTCGCATGATTCGACGGTGAGCGAGCGGGTGTCCTGCATTTCCGATCTGAGCGCTTTAATTCTCTTAAAGCGGGCGATGGTTTCGGGTTGGGTTTCGTTCAGCGTGGTTTGCACTTCGGTTTCAAGCTCACGAGCATTGCTGATTTTCTGATCGGTTCTGGATCGTTTGTCTTTGCGTTCCTCGAGCAGGTGTTCGGTTTCCCGGAGTTCTGTTTCCACCTCTTCGAGTTTTGCTGTGAGGGTGCGCAGCAGGTCGGAGGTGGCTTCGAGTTCCTGTTTCTCTGCTTCGAGCCGGGCGATTGCAATAGCCACCGTTTCCCAATCGAGGTCGTGGAAGTCGGGATACTCGTCAAGTCGAGAGAGGATCGTAATGCGCTCTTTCAGGGCCGATTGCTCCTGTTGCATGGCTTTCATGCGGCGGTTGAGTTCGCCGAGTTCGTCACTTTTCTGCCGGGCGTTCTCTTCGAGCACGGCGATCTTGGCTGCGTTGCTCCAGCCGAGTACGTAGCGGCTACGGTCGTCGAGGCGGTGGCGGTCGTCTTTTTCGTGACGCTCACCCGGCATCTTGATCTGTCCGGTCATGGAAATAGCTTTTTTCTCCCGTCGGAACTGCTCCTGAGCTGTGCAGCAGATGACGTCGAACCGGTGGGCGATCTCCCGTTCGAGCCAGTCGAAGTGGGGGGAGTCGGTCTTGATCATGAGCTTATGTGGCAGTGAGGCAGGATTGTCGGGCATGGCTTCGCGCCGGGCGGGGGGGCGCACTCTGAAGTAGACGAGCCGTCCTTTGAGATGGGTGCGATCAACCCATTCGGCTACCTGTGCGTAGTGGCGATCGGGCACGAGTAGTGACAGGGCGAAATTGTGCAGCAGGCGTTCAATGGCTCCTTCCCATACCTTCTCCTTTTCGTGCACCTGGAGCAGTTCGCCGGCAAAGGGCATTTCTTCCTCGTCGAGGTTCAGTGCCCTGCAGAGCGTGCGGCGCAGGGAGACCTGTTTTTCGTCGATGTTGCTCCTGCGGGCCTTGAGACTCTCGATTTCGGCTGTCAGTTCCAAGTACTCCTGCTGCATGCTGGCGACAGAGACGCCGGTTTCGTTGAGGTCGTTCTGGACGCTCGCCTCTCGCTCTTCAGTCTCTTCACGCATGGCTTCGTGTCCTGCACGCTGGCGGAGGAACTCTTCAACGTTGGTTGCCGGTGTTTCTCCAAGCTGGCGTATCCTGTCGCCATAACGGGCGGCTTTGTCCTTACGGCGTTTAAGTTCCTCCTGCTTTGTCCGGATTTCGGATGCAATGTTTTCGATCTGGTCTCCGCCGTTCTCGGCAATGGTGCGGCGCAGGCTGCGTTCCCTTTCCTGCTCTTCGCGGCGCTTCTCGGCGAGCTGCTCGACTGCGTTTTCATGACGTACCATCTCTTCTTCAAGAGAGGTAAGCCTGTTGGTGAGAAGGTCGAGCTTGAGCGATGCGAACCAGGGGCGCAGGGCGTTGCGGCAGCTTTCCAGTTCTTCTTTGGCGACAGACAACTCCCCGTGTCGGTTGCTGTCCTCTACGAGCGGGGTGAGCATGTCGATCTGCCGCTTGGCTTTGAGCACGGCTTCGTGTGCCCGGTTGAGGTTTTCGAAGTGGCTGATCAGGGCAGCAATGAGCGGCTGGACGTCGAAAGGTTCGAGCATGTGGCTGCGCACGAAATCGGTAAGATTGCCCACTGATTTGAGCGAGACGGTCTGGTTGAACAGTTCCAGTGCCTGTTCGTTATCGATGCCGAAACGACGGCGAAACCAGGCTCCGTATTTTGGGAAACTGTCGAATATTTCGACGCTGTCGGCTTTGAGGCGCTTGCGCAGGGCGGTTATTTCGTTGCCGAATCCGGAGAAGTCGGAGGCGATGGAGAGGTCCCGTTCGGTGGCTGCAAAGAGGCGCGCGGGTTGTCCTGCCGGATCCTTGATCCAGAAGACCTGCGCAAGGGTTACGGTTTTGTTATAGCCTTCGTTGTGGAAGACGCCGAGAATTACCGAGTATGCGTTGCTGTCGCGCAGGGCGACCGGTTTGGCCCCGCCGCCGAGGGACTCCAGGCGCTCCGATTTGTAGAATCCGAGCACGTAGGAGCGAAGTGAGCGTTCACGGCTGTCGGCTCCGGCGGCTTTATTGTAGGCAATGCGCTGGCTTGGCACGAGCAGCGTGGTGACCGCGTCGACCAGCGTCGATTTGCCCGAGCCGATATCGCCAGTCAGGAGGCCGTTTCTGCCATCGAGCCGGAGCGTCCAGACGCGGCCGTCGAAGGTGCCCCAGTTGAACACTTCAAGGCGTTGGAGTCGGAATCCTGCAAGTCGGTCGTCTGAGATGAATCCGAATTCAAGGGCTTCAGGCATCGTTGTCCTCCTTCTGCTGGCCGATGAGTTGGCTGTATTCGTTGAGGCGTCGGTCGAAATCGGCGAGCCATTGGGCATCAATGAAGGCCTTGATGATGCGGCGCACTTCGATCATCTGCTTTTCGTTGCGCAGGCGGCGGATGAATCCGAGGTCGGCGATTTTGTTGAGGGTGGCATCGACCTGATTGATCAGTCGGGCATCATTACTGCCTGTCGGGAGGAAGATGCGGATCAGTTCGACTACTTCATCACGTGAGAGGATCAGGCGCGTATCCCCGCCGCCAGCATCGGATTCGGCAAGCTTTTTGCGCAGGAGCGCGAGCAGGAGGCTGACCGGGAAGGAGAGCTGGCGCCGGGCTACAAGGCGGGGTATGGCGTCACCGTTCTCCTCGTCGTCAGCAGGACGGGAGCGCAGAAAGCAATAGCCCTCTGCTTCATCAAGTATCAGCTCGAGGCCGATCACGGCCACGTAGTCACGCACGCCGGCTTGCAGGTTCAGCAGGGCGTGCCACAACGCCGGGTTCTCCTCCTGGTACAGCACTCCCTTGAGGAGGGCCACCACCACCTGCGACAGTTCCTGTGGCATTGATGCCGGGCGTGGGGTCTGGATTTCGGTTTGGTTCATTATTCGTTTCGTATAAAGATAATGCGTGGCAGCGTTGCCTGACGTGTTGTGCTGTTCTCGATCTTCCACTCGATCCGCTCTTCGTTTTCTTCGTCCACAGCCGTGTGGGGCCACTCTCCGGCGAGCTGGAGGTAGGTAACCAGTTCGGCAAGGCCGTGGCGCAGAGGGTTGTGTACGATCAATTCGCCGAGGCTGATCTGGTTTCTTTCCTGCAAGGCCTTGCGGATGTTCTGCGACAGCTCGGTGCGATCGACGATCACTTGAGCATAGAGCGAGGCGGTGTCGATGTCGGCATCTCCTTCGTCGAGTGCGACGCCCTCGATCAGTGGCTTGAAGGGAGGGTGGTACAGGGGACGTTCGAGTGGCAGTTCGATCGAGGCAGAAGCGCCGTCAAGCGTTATGAAACCACCGGAAGGTGACGTTTCGCGCAGGGCGAGGGCCTTGCTTTCGATGCCGTGCAGGATGTCCATGATGCGCCTGTTTTCAAGCCACGCTTTGTCGTCGAGGAATTTGCGTAACTGCCCGGAGAGGCGTGCTACGGTTCGCTGTGTGTGCTCACCGGCCTCCAGCCAGTCGTAGTGCACCCGTTTCAGGCGTGGTTCGGGTTGCATGTCGACGACCGGCGGCAGACTGAGCACCTCGTCGAGAAGATCGGTCAGCTCCTCCTGGCGTGACTGAGACATCAGGAAATCCCAGAACGTCCGGAAACTTCGGCCCTGGTCGGAATCGGCGATGGCATCGCGTCGGCCCATGATCTCTTCCAGCAATTCGCCTTTGCCTCCCTCCCAGAGCGCAATGCGTTCGCGCACCTGACGGTCGAGGGTGCGGAAGTTGTGTTCGACTTCCCGGAAGTCGGTCAGGAGGTCGCGTGCCAGTTGCAGGAACTGCTGGAATCGATCTTTCAGTGCCGTGTCGTCAAGCACGGATATATCGCCGGACCGGATACGGGCGATCTCGGCATCGAGCTCGTCGCGCCGACGGTTCAGCTCTGCAATGCGTACCTCAGGGTCGGCTTGGCTGCCGGTGCTCATTTGACGAAGCAGTTCGAAGAGGGTCAGAAGGCGAGACTCCGTGCCGACAAACGAGCGTTCTGCAAGGCTCTCCAGCCAGGCCAGTGCTTTTTCGGTGGCCGGGGTCAGGTCGTAGTGCGGCTCGTCTTCTCCCTGCGGGTAGAATTTGCGCAACCATCCCTTGTCGTTCTCTGCCCAGTCGTTCAGGTAGCTCTGCGCAGAGCCGGGGAAGGCGTTGTCTCCAAGCTGACGGCGCAAGGCGAACAGCTCGTCCTCAAGTGCTTCGACAAGGTCCGCCTGCGAGATGGTGCGCACGTTGGGCGCGATGAACACCCGGTGCAGGAACGCCGCTACCAGTGGCGCGTGCTGCGCGCGCAACAGCCGCCATGCCGGGTGGTTCTGTCGGAGCAGATCGACGGTTGTGTAATCGAGAACCATAGGAGTGTTATTGTTCAGCCTGAATCAGTATGAAATTGCCTCGTACGCCTACGACCATACAAAAATAGAGCTTTCGTACAACGTTACCTTGTGAAAATGTATTCATTCTGCCGTCCAGCCTTCTCTGACAATGTTCCGAAGCTGAGGTCGTGAAGAAACAAATCGCTGTTTGCCGAAATCTCGAAAAAGCCTTCAAGATCCTTGTCTTCCGGGATTTTGTTCCCTCCGGTAACCTCGAAGACAATACTTTTTTTGTCAAGGTCGTAACGGTATGTTCCCCAATAGTCTTTGTAGATCTCGAAAGGATGCGCTGTTACCGAAAATGTCCCGTCAGAGCGGAACAATAGTGCTCCGATGTCGTTGTTCCGGTCTTCCCAGAGTCCGACAAACGGATTTCCAGCAGAGGTGTAGATGTACAAGCGTTTGTCAAGGGTTTTGCTTCCTTTGCGTGTTTTGACTTCAGCGGTAATGGTGTATTCAGTTCCATTGTGCACATCTTCGCCGATAGAGAGCTTGCCTGAGCTCTTGTCCAGCCGGATGCCGGATTGGGGCTGAATTGACCATCTGGTTCTGATCGTAACCTCTTCGGGATATGGCGGGATCATTGTTTCTGACCGTGTCTTTACGGTCAGAAACAATGATTCTCCAGGTTTCGCCTGTAGCGGGTCGTAACCGTCGATCATCAGAGACTCTATCTGCGCTTCTGTCAGTGAATCCGCAGGAACAGGTTCAAGGGATTGCGCGAAACACATTCTGCACGTCAATGTCAACATCAGAAGAAAACAGGCAAGTACGAATGAGAGGGGGAGGATTTTCATTGTTACTGTGTATTGATAAGTTCATGGTAATCTGGAATGGTGTCGAGAACGGTATACGGTTTGACCGGAATATTTTCAAGACTGCTGAACCAATGGACCGAAAGGTATTCGTCCCTTAACCTTCGTTTGAAATCAATATACGGGTTATCACTTGTTATAGCATCAGGGGGCATAGGAAGCACTACATGAAGAAGACCCGATGAGGTTTTTTGGATTTGATATCACTTGTTTTACATTGAAATGAGCACTTCTTATCCAAAGTGGTATACACTTTTTTCGGTTTTCGTTGCTTCGTTTTTTAACCCCATTCCACTGCTTGAGCCGACACACGAAGTAGCACGCTTCTTGTAGAGCAGGATTGGTATAATACTGAGGTCAACAGGATTGAGGGTCAATCCGTTGAACTCCTCAAATCGACCATCGGTTCGGGATTCTGATGGAAACTTACAGCCGAAAATGATTCCACTGATTTCAGATGAAGACCTTTGGGCAAAGGTGAGTCCTAAAGACAATGAGCCTCCCAGGATCTTTTTAACCAAGAGACTGATAACAAAAGAAGTCTCCCCCGAAAAACTTCTCGTTATTAACTCATTGAGTGGCGCATTTGACCTTTTCTATGCTGATGAGTGGGACAGGATAAATCAATGTAATAGAGAGCGAAACTTCAGATCTCTCCCTAAGAATAGCTACTCTTTCTTGGCAAGAAGGGGGTATATCTATTTCGATGAAACCGATGAAGATCGAGTATTTGTATCGTTGATGCAATATTATCGAAGTAAGCCGTCTGAACTACAGAACAGCATAATACCGGCCCTGGACTGTAACTTTAACTGTACGTATTGTTTTCAGCCAAAGTCTATCAGACGTCAGAATTTGAGAATGACTGAAGACCAGGTTGCAACAGCGCACAAGATAATCGGAGAGAGAATATCCAGAAGCGGAAACAAACTATTGAGGGTATTCGGAGGCGAACCCCTGCAGCTTCAGAACCATTCTATTATAGAGAAAACGCTTTGTTTTGCATCGGAAAATGAGCTGGATTTACAGATCACTACGAACGGATTTCATCTTCTTGAATATCTTCATCTTTTTAGAAAGTTTAGAAATGTCCCGCTCTATGTGCAAGTGACTCTCGATGGTATTTCCACAACGCATGATGTCAGGAGGGTACACGCAAAAGGTCTTTCATCATTCGAGAGAATTGTGCGTGGAGTAGATGCATTGTCATGTTTGCCAAAAGCTCATATCACAGTTAGGCATAATATCGATAAAGAAATATTGGATGAATATGCAGAGGTCATGGCATTCGTTAAAGAAAAACGTTGGCACTTGAAGAAAAATATTGATTTTCAGCTTTCTTCGCTTTTCAAGAGTTATGATAAGTCAATTAGTGTCACAGATAGTAGTGATGCTGAAGATGTTATTGATGTATACGATTCGTGTATTGTTCGGGATCCTGAATTAGACGAACAGCGCTTCGTGACTACATGTTTCTCTTCAGAGGCTTCTTACCTTGCAACGGTATTTGATTTTCACGTTCCGGGTATTCACACCCGGAACGATTCTTATGGGCCAAGAGTTATTTATTGTCACGCTGCTGTAGATTCAGCAAAATACGTCTTCTCTCCGGATGGTTACATCTACAATTGCTTGAACCTTATTGGAAACAAAGGGTTCGCAATAGGAAGGTATGCAAAAGGCAAGGCAGAGATTGATGACAACGCAATTAAAATGTGGAGTGAGAGAACCATAACAAGAATAAGTGAGTGCTACGGTTGTGAGATGGCAACTTTGTGCGGGGGAGGTTGTGCCGCAGAAAGAGTATGGAAAGATGGTGAGATGTTAAAGCCTTCCTGCCATAAGGCTGTGAAAACAAGACTCTTTAATCGATATCTCGATGAGTTTATCAAGAGAAAGCTACCTTCTCTTATTAATGCCTATGAGCGATAGTATAGAAGAATAGAGAGCGAGGGCAGAAGATCTGAATTTGCTGACGCTATTGTGTTTTGAAATAGATAAGGTCATACTTCTCAAAACCACGTACTTAAGCAATTTCTGCTAATGTACGCAAATACAGAAAGGAGCCGAAAAATGCAAGACAAGAAAGATCAGAACAAGAAAGTGCAGAGCAAGAAAGGGCAAAGCAGGAAAGTAGAGCAGAAGGGTAAGCTGAGCGAAGTCATTCCCAACAAGGACTTGAAAGAACGCTCAAAAATTGCTAATAGCGATGCTAAAGGACTTGTTCAGGCCTCGGCAGGACACGATTGTTGCTGATATACCGATGTAATTGGTAACAGTAGCTGGAAGTAGGGAACGTTGTTCAGTATTGCAAATAAGTAAGAAGGTATTTGATAAAAGTGGATGCTTAGACTGATGTTAAGGAGGCGATTTGTGTATGTTTTTTGCCAGGAATGGTGGAGTGATGGGTTCGATTTTCCTGGAGGAGGTCGTGCTCTATACAGGAATTCTCATTTCCTGAAAACATATACCGCTCCGGAATCGGCTTCTTTCCTGTACTCGCTTTTTTTGAAATCGGCGTAAAGGCCGACCGGGTGAAATCCGGCTGCCGAATGCAGGTTCAGGTAATCGTCGCTTCGCAGGGGATAGAGCGTGAGGTGCTCGTCGAAGAGGACTTTGTCTTCTGATTGCATGAAAACGTGAAATAGTACCTGCTTTTCGGATATTTCTTCATACTTACGGTGAAACGTGATGGTTCCCCCTGCCAGTGATTTAACGGGGAAGGTATACTGCGGCAAGGTCAGCAGGTAGTCCCAGTTGACAACCTGAAAAATCCAGTGGCCCCTGGGTTGAGCCGGTTTCTGATGGAGGTCAGAAGGTTGCGGTGTTCATTATGGGGAATATGGGCGATAACGTTGCCGATAGAGTAGATGGTGTCAAACTTTTCCGAGAGGGTTTCGAGACGGTTCAGATCCATACACTCGAATCGGGCATCGGGATACCTGCAACGGGCGGCATCAATCATCTTTTCATCGAGGTCTATACCTGTCGCGCAGAATCCTTCCTGCTGAAATCGTCCGCAGTAGTGACCGGGACCGCAGCCGAGGTCAAGAATGGAGTTGCCTTTCTTCGGGAAATGATTTTGCAGAAAACCGATAACCTCTTCCCGCAGAGGAAAGGCCTCTTCATAGTAACCGGAAAATGCAGAGTACAGGGACATTGTTTTGGTGTTACATGAAATCTATTCCATTATTCCGCTGCCTTTCAATTTCTCATCACGAAGCTCTTTCAGACCGTCTTGTATGAGAGCGAAGATCACAACCCATGCGATGGCACCCAGAAAGAGGTATTTCCCATAAAACGGTATATGCAGAGGGCTGTTCCAGAGCATGTGCAAGATAACCACTATGCCGAAAATTCTCAGGAAACGCGCGTCTCTCACCATTGAAAACGAAAACCTGTCTGCCCCTTTTACTCTCCAGAGCGCGGCACCGCACATGGCTGTCCAGGCTATGTGGGCGAACGGGGATAACATGCCCCGTACCATGATCATATCTTTCATCAGGTCTGTGTTAAAAAGGCCCAGTCGCAATGCATAACCGGCAGATTCGAAAGCGGCAAATCCGGTGCCTACAGCCGCTCCGAACAGAAGTCCGTTGAGTCGGTAACGGTATTTGGCAATGCTGGTTACGGTTAGCAGGGCCAAGAGCTTAGCCGGTTCCTCCACAAGGCCGGCGACCGATGCGCCAAGCCAGTTTAATCTGAGCCCGTCGGTCACTTGAAACAGAATCAGTGAGGTAATGAGAGAAAGGATGCCGCCAAGGAAAATAAGGCGGATTATCTGATAGAGGGAAATATTCTTGCGAACATTGACTTCAAAAAAGAATATCAGCGTTGAAACGGGTACGGCAAACGAGCCGACAATGATGAGGCCGGGAATAAGATTGACGTTTCTGAACTCATTCCATCCGGCAAGGAAAAGCAAATAGATGAGCAAGGCTCCCAGAAACGTTTTGAAGAACACCCAGGGTTTAGGCCAGGCGGTGTCTACATCATTGATGGATGGGGTAGTGCTGGAGGCCCCTACAGTAAAGTATTCTTCGATTTCTTCACGATTGTGTTTTCTCAATACCTCTGAAAACAGCTCTTTCAGGCTGAAGCCTTCGAGTTTTTCGACTCCTGCCAGGTCGGTGAGATGTGTGCCCAGTTTTGATGCAATGCGTTGCGCCTCGCTGGTTTTTTTCTGCGCATGCGTTGCATCAGAAGACTCTCCGGAACGGGTTTCAGTTGCAGAAAGATCCGCCGTAAAGATGGTTTTACATGAAGGACATTGGACATCCTGCCCCTGAAAACTTTCATCACTCTTGATTTGTTGATGACATTTCGGGCAGTTGAGGGTTATTATTGCCATCGTTTCGCTGCATTATGTTGCTGTTGTCACCCGCTTCAGTGAGTTTCGTTTTTTACGAGTACTTTACGTACTGTTAACTATAGTATAACAAATACCAGTCAGCGGAGTTTTGAAAACGTGTCGTTATGAAAAAATATTATCACGCAGCTCTCGCTACAGCCGCCACCTGTTGTTTTTTTGCTTTTCTTGCGGCCTGCAGCGGGAAGCATGGCATAAGCGCTGATCATTCTTTGCGTTATGAGATGAACAGTGTTGAGAAGGTCTATGAGGAAGATGACAACGGTGGTGAGAATGCAACCTATTGCAAGGTGAGTTATCCGGTTTTTTCGGATGGGGAGCATGCGGAAACTTTCAACCGCTACCTTCTCGGATGGATTGCGGACAGCACGGCGTTGAGTTCCGTTCCTCTTGATCCTGGCAGCATAACAATCGAGGGGCTCGCGGATAACTTTTTCGCGGAATACGATTCTTTACGAAAGGATTTTCCTGTAAGCTGGCCATACCAGTTTGAGCTCACCGGTTCCGTGCTGTTGAACAAGAGGGGATTGCTGACCGTCGATCTTTCCTATTACGCCTTTACCGGCGGGGCGCACGGCAACAGCCACACGGAATACTTCGTCTTTGACACCCGCACAGGCACCCGTCTTGGTCTGAACGATGTTTTTGAGCAGGGTTTCGAGGAGCGCCTGAACAAACTGATCGACCGCCGGTACAGGCAGATGAAGGGGCTCTCTTCAACTGACCGGCTCGACGGGGAGAAAGGGATGCTTTTCGAGAACTTCATTCACTTCAACGACAACTTCGCGCTCACCGAAGAGGGAGTGTCGTTTTTCTTCAATAACTACGAAATTACAGCCTACGCCTTCGGCCCGACGAAAATAGACCTGTCCTACAGCGAACTGGCGGGGATTCTGAAGCCGGAATTTCGGGAGTTATAGTGGAAGTGTCCCCAGCCAGACAGCAGGAAACCATTGCAGTGAAATGTGCGTTGTACTACCTATGCTCTGGCAGTATCCCGTTCGTACATGGTTATAGACTATCTGTACTTCTGAGGAATAGGGGTAGCATTATCTATGCGCAATGCAAACAGGGTTTTTTAAATAATGGAGGAATATCATGGCTATCTCTATGCATGCCGTGTCCACAAGCTTGTCCGGTTTCATGCTGGGCTTCGTGCTGTTGTTCTCAGCGGCATGTTCGCAACAGGAACAAAAGCAGGACGCAAAGCAGGATGGTTTGGTGCAGAGTGAGCAGCAGGAACAAGAGCAAATGCAGCAGGAGCAGCCTTTCGGGGGCGAAGAGGATGCCGCGTTTGCGAATGCTCTCTGGAAAGAAATGGAACAATCAAACCTTGTCGGCGAGTCGCGCATCGTCAACTCAGAGCCTTACAAAGGAGCACCTCCTCACGGGATGATCCTCGATGTATCGGAGCAGAAAATAACCGTCAGCGGTATTGAAGGTGATCTCGTGGTAAAGAGAAACTACGGCGGAGACGGATTGACTGTAGAGGATGTCAGGAATGATCCCGCGAAGTATCTCGAAGCGGTAACCATCATGTTTAAAAGAGAAGACGGGTATGATGATGAAAACCGTAACTGGTTTTATGCCAAGTATCAACCGGACGGGACAATAATGAAAAATCCCAAAGGCGTATTGCTCGCCGGTAGGGTAGCTAAAGGAGCACCGACAGGCTGTATTTCCTGTCATAAATCCGCTCCGGGCGGGGATTATCTGTATACCCATGACAGGTTTAAATAATCCTGCTGATGAAAGCTTCAGACCTTTTTCTTAGATGCCTCGAACAGGAGGGCGTCCAGGAGATATATGGCGTTCCGGGGGAGGAGAACGCCGACATCATGATCTCCTTACTCGATTCTCCCATTGAGTTTGTGATCTGTCATCATGAACAGGCAGCTGCATTTATGGCTGATGTTTCCGGACGATTGACCGGAACGCCCGGAGTTTGTCTTTCGACGCTTGGACCCGGCGCTACAAATATGGCAACCGGTGTTGCCTCTGCAAACATGGACAACAGTCCGGTTGTTGCTATTACGGCACAGGCCGGAACAAACAGGCTGCATAAAGAGTCGCACCAGAATATGGATGCGATAAACCTCTACAAGCCGATAACGAAATGGAACCAGTCGGTTTTTCAGGCTGATAACATACCTGAGGTTGTCCATAAGGCGTTCAAGCTGGCGGCAACCGAAAAGCCGGGTGCATGTATGGTTGAACTTCCCGAGGATATCGCACGGGAAGAGACGATTGTCAAACCATTTGATATCGGCAATAAGGCCCGCCGACCCGCTCCTGACGAGAAATCAGTCAAACGTGCAGTCGAGATTCTTGGCCGGGCAGAAAAACCTATCATTCTTGCTGGTAACGGCTGCATTCGCACGAGGGCATCCAGACAGTTGAAAAGGTTTGTCGATACAACGGGAATCCATACGGCAAATACGTTCATGGGCAAGGGAGCCCTGTCGGCAAGGCACGACCGTTGTCTTTTTGCTGCCGGATTAGGGTTGAAAGATCATGTCTCATATGCCTTTTCCAAGGCTGATCTTGTTATCTGCATTGGCTACGACATGGTTGAATGGCATCCGCACATCTGGAACATAGGCTCTGACAAGAAAATCATCCATATCGACTTTGAGCCTGCCGAGGTAGACCGGAACTACCGGGCTGATGTTGAAATAGTCGGTGATCTTGCCGGTAGTTTATCGGCTCTCTGCGAAAGCCTTGGGGAGAGCCACTCATGGGATGTGAAGGAATTCAGTGAAGAACGAGCGCATATGCTCGATGAATTGCAGGAATTCAGTGAAAACGAGGAGTTTCCCGTCAAACCGCAGAAAATTCTGAGCGACCTGAGATCCGTAATGGGGGATGAAGATATCCTGATAAGCGACGTCGGCGCACATAAAATGTGGGTTGCAAGACACTATCCTGCATACCATCCGGGCTCCTGCATTATTTCCAACGGGTTCTGTTCCATGGGCATTGCTTTACCCGGCGCATTGTCGGCCAAAAGACTTTTTCCGGAAAAGAAGGTTGTCGGCCTCTGCGGTGACGGAGGCTTTTTGATGAACGTACAGGAACTTGCAACGGCTGTGCAATACAACATTCCCGCGACCGTTCTTGTCTGGGAAGACGGAGGGTACGGTCTGATAAAGTGGAAGCAGATGAACAGGTTTGGAAAGTATTCCCATACGGATTTTAAAAATCCTGACCTGTCGAGGATGGCTGAATCTTTTGGCTGCAACGCTATCAGGGTTGAAGCCGCAAGAGATCTTATCCCAGCATTGCAGGCAGGTTTTGCTGAAAAACAGAGGCCTACGGTTATAGTGGTTCCTGCCGATTATACTGAAAATATGAAGTTGACGGAGAAGCTGGGCACAATCATCAGTCACTAATCGTCAGTTATCCTGAATGCTGCCGAAGCATTTGAAGAGGATTGATCTTTGAACTGAAAGCCATGAGAAACAGGATTATAAAGCCTACACACTGGAGAAAAAGCTATTATCTGCTTTCAATGGTGACAGCAGTATGGTTACTGTTTCTCACCGGATGCTGGATCCCGGAAAACTTTGTCGCACATGTAGAGGTGCAGAGAGATGGAGGATATACATTTACCTATGACGGGTCATTGGTATTTGCGCCTGTGCTTCCTGCAGTAAATGACGGTTCACTTACTGAAAAAGATGAGCGTGAACTCAGGAATATGGCCGATGAGTTGAAACAGGAGACAGGTTATGAGGTGTTCAGGTATACCGGGAAGGGACGTTTCAAGATATATGCGGTAAAAAAAGGGTTGCCGGGGGAGAGCTACCATTTCATGTCGGAAAGTATGAAAATAGTTTCCATTCTTCCCCGGAACGACGGGTCGTTGAAAATCTCGGGTGTGAGGCCGAGTGAAGAGGTGTTCAAGAAGCTTCGGTCTATCGGGGCAAGCATGACCGGAAAGCTTACCGTTTCCGTGCCGTGGGGTATGCAGGTTCTCGATCATAACGCGCAGAGCGAGCCGGTTTTTTTCGGGTTGTTCGGAGGATACACGTGGGAGATCGATGAGCCTGATGACGATCCGTACATTATTGTTATGCCGGAGAAGTAGGTTGCAGGAACATTTCCGGTTGATAGAGCTTTGACAAGTGATGTGTGCTTTAAGAAGACAAACGAATAAAAGGGGAAAATTATGGATGCAGGCAGTTTTTTCGGCAAGTTATTTGACTTTTCGTTTAAGGAATTCATCGCGCTCCAGATTGTCAAGTATCTCTACATTATCGGAATTGTCATTGCGGGAGTCTCCGCTCTCGGAATGATCGGGTCGGGTTTTTCAACCATGCAGTATTCGTTTCTGGGTGGCTTGTTTCAGGTATTGCTCTCACCGGTCGCGTTTCTTTTTATGGTTGTTATCACGCGGCTGGTGCTTGAAGCACTGATTGCCACGTTCCGCATAGCTGAAAACACGACAAAGCTGGTTGAAAACAGGGAGACAGAGTTATGATTCGGCCTCTCCCGTATGCGACTGCATGAGTAAATGAGTAAGCGGTGGCACTTCACAATCGTTCAGCGGTGAGCCGGATGCAGGATCTCAAGTCTTCAGGGAATTGTTCGGTGACAATAGTGCGTTAAAATAGTAGACAACTAACAGTAGAGACTGGACTTTTTAAGGCTTTGTGTTTCAGGGCAGAACACTGATGACTATGGCAAAGAAAGAACAATGGGATACCCGGTTGATGCTTGATCAGAGCGGGAAGGTGGCGATCGTTACCGGAGCGACGAGCGGACTCGGGTATGAAACTGCCAGAGCTCTTGCGGGAAAAGGAGCCAGTGTGATCATTGCTGTGCGCGATACGGCAAAGGGAGAAGGCGCGAAAGAAAAACTTAATAAAGAGTATCCAGAGGCAGATGTTGCGGTTATGAAGCTTGATCTTGCTGATCTTCAGTCAGTAAGGAAGTTCAGTGATGATTTCAGCAAACGCTACTCCCGTCTTGACCTGCTGATCAACAACGCGGGAGTTATGGCTCCTCCCCACGGAAAAACAGCGGATGGTTTCGAGCTTCAGTTCGGCACGAACCATCTCGGTCACTTCGCATTGACAATTCTTCTGCTCGATAGGCTAAAACAAGTGCCTGGAAGCAGGGTCGTGACGGTCAGCAGTGGCGCCCATGCGTTCGGGATGCTTGATTTTGAGGATCTTAACTGGGAAAAGCGAAAGTACAACAAGTGGCAGGCATATGGAGACAGTAAGCTTGCGAATCTGTATTTTACGAGTGAGTTGCAGCGTCTTCTTGACCAGGCGGGGGTAAACGTGTTTTCCGTCGCGGCCCATCCCGGCTGGGCGGCAACGGAACTCCAGCGATATCAGGGATGGCTGGTCGTGCTGAACAGTTTTTTCGCGCAGCCTCCTGGTATGGGGGCTCTGCCGACGCTCTACGCGGCGACAGCGCCCGATGTGCACGGAGGGGAGTTTTTCGGCCCTGACGGTTTCGGGGAGATGCGCGGCTATCCGGTAAAAGTACAGTCAAGCAGGCGCTCACGCGATATGGATGCTGCCCGTAAGTTATGGGAGGTTTCTGAAAAAATGACCGGAATCAGGTGGTAGGCTGTGCGGGAGAGAGATGGTTTACAGAACGTTTAGAGTAACGACAGAGCAATGCAAGAATCCCTTTCTGCCGACCCTAAAATAGAACGGCTTGCAGGAACGGTCGAAAGGATCGTATTTCACAGTGATGATTCCGGTTTCAGCGTACTTCGTGTCAGGCTTAAAGGCAGCAGGGAGCCGGTGACGGTGACGGGATGTATTGCCGCTGTCTCAGCTGGCGAGTTTGTTGAGAGTGTCGGGGAATGGATCAATGACAGAACATACGGGCTGCAGTTCAAGGCCAGCGAGGTGACAGTTATTCCTCCTGCTACTGTCGAGGGGATTGAAAAATATCTGGCTTCGGGAATGGTAAAGGGCGTGGGACAGCATTTTGCCAAAGAGCTGGTCCGGGCCTTCGGAGAGAAGGTTTTTTCAATTATCGAGAAAGAGCCGGAGTCATTGCTGACGTTGCCGGGGATTGGCAAAAAGCGCATGGAGATGATTGTCGATGCGTGGAAGGAGCAGCAGGCGGTGAGAGATATCATGGTGTTCCTGCAGTCTCACGGGGTCGGCACAGCCAGAGCGGTCCGTATCTATAAAACCTATGGTGATCAGGCTGTCACGATAGTGAGCAGCAATCCGTACCGGCTGGTGCTGGATATTCAGGGAATCGGTTTCAAAACAGCTGACGCAATCGCCTCGAAGCTGGGTACCCCCTCCGATTCACCGGTTCGCGCTCGCGCAGGAGTTCGGCATGTACTGGGAGAGATATCCGCTGAAGGACATTGTGCCGCGACAAGGGAAAGACTTGTTGCCGATACAGTAGCGCTGCTCGGGGTTGATGATCAGATTGTCGATAGGGCGATAAAAGAGGAGATCGTTAACGGCGGCCTTGTGCAGGATGATATCAAAGGCACCCCCTGTCTTTATCTTGCTTCTCTCTACAGAGCGGAAAGTAGTGTGGCTGCTTCAATCAGGAGGCTGATCGAAGGTGAACCTCCCTGGGGCAGGATCGATGCTCAAGAGGCGGTGCAGAAGGTTGAATCTCTTACCGGGCTTGTGCTTTCGGCTTCACAGGAAGAGGCTCTCAGGCTTGCGCTAGAAAGCAAGTTTCTCGTGATTACCGGCGGTCCGGGAGTGGGGAAGACAACGCTGGTGAATGCCATTCTCTCGATTATCCGTTCGCAAAAGCTGAAAATAGCGCTTTGCGCGCCTACAGGCAGAGCGGCAAAGAGGCTCACGGAATCCACCGGTATCGAGGCAAAAACCATTCATCGTCTGCTTGAGTTTGATCCTCACTCTTTTGATTTCAAGCATAGTACAGGCAAGCCGCTGACAGCAGACCTTGTCGTCGTTGATGAATCATCGATGATCGATGTGACACTGATGGGCAAGCTGCTTGCCGCCGTGCAGAATAGCGCGGCCCTGATACTGGTGGGGGATGCCGATCAGCTTCCTTCTGTCGGTCCGGGAGCTGTGCTTGACGATGTGATCGCCTCAGGGGCTGTTCCTGTTGTCAGACTTACGGAGATTTTCCGGCAGGCAGCCGAGTCGGAAATTATTTCCAATGCTCACAAGATCAACCAGGGCGAGATACCCTGTAGCGGCAATTGTGAAGGGCTTGCTGATTTCTATTTTGTCCCGGCAGAAGAGCCGGACGATATTCGTTCCAAGCTGCTTGAAGTCGTGCTCAAACGTATTCCCTTAAGGTTCGGTTTAGATCCGGTCAGAGATATTCAGGTGCTGACGCCGATGAACCGTGGAGGCCTTGGGACAATTTCGCTCAATGCCGCGCTGCAGAAGGAACTGAATCCGAATAGCAATCGCGGTGTCGTTCGTTTCGGCACCAGCTATTCGGAAGGCGACAAAGTTATCCAGTTGGTGAACAATTATGACAAAGAGGTTTTCAACGGAGATATCGGCGTAATTATGTCAATTGATGAGGATGAAAAACAGCTGACCGTCGATTTTGATAGACGACTGGTCGACTATGAGTTCGGTGAGCTCGATGAGCTTGCTCTTGCGTATGCGACCAGTATTCATAAAAGCCAGGGCTCCGAGTATCCCGCTGTGGTTATACCTCTTGCCATGCAGCACTACATGCTGCTCCGCAGGACTCTTCTTTACACTGCCGTGACCAGGGGAAAAAAACTTGTCATGATTATCGGCCAGTCAAAGGCGCTCGGTATGGCTGTGGGCAACAGTGATGATTCAAAAAGATTGACTAATCTCGCAGAGAAACTGCGCAGGCAGTGGTAGAATATGGATTTTCAACAGCGGAATTGTTCGTTCGGGTATGACGTGAAATATGTGAAAACTAATTGGTATTCATGCGTTTCTTGTTCATATTAACAAGTTGCAGTGTTTTATACATTGCAACTGTATTGCTATACAGGTGTAAATATGTTTTCTTTAATATAGTTGCCATGGTTTTTTAGCGAAAGATCGGATTGTACTAAAGAAAGTTGCTGGTTATCAGTCGTTTATGGAAAGAAAATATTAAAACGGGGTTTTTGCGTGGTTAAAAGGAAGAATATTCAGAATCAGAAGTCAAAGTCACCGAGAAAAAAAAAGAAAAACAACGCGTATTCGCCCGGTGAACAACGGGTCAAGCCGAATGATCATATTCTGATCAACGAGTTGCTGGTAAAAAAAGGCGAGGCATCGATTGCATCTGAAATCATCAACTTTCTGTCGGATAACGAAGGCAAACGATTTCGTTCTGTAGAACTCGCCAAGACTATCGGCTATGAAGAGTCAAGGCAACTCCCCGGTTTCTGGTATGTGCTGCATAAACTTCAGGAAGAGGGTGTTCTCGACAAGGATTCCAAACGTACTTACGGACTTGCAGGCCAGGAGCTTCCAACCTATGAGGATGTGCTTGTCCAGGCACGGCAGTTCCCCTGCCCGGATAAACAGCATTATCAGGTTGACCAGTCATATAACGGTCTCATTTCAACGCATCAGAATGGCTACGGATTTGTCAGTGTCGAAGGCTACGACGACGATATTTTTATCAAAGCCGACTCTCTGGCAGATGCCATTCACGGTGATACGGTTGAGGTGATTGTAACCAAGGTGCCGAGAACCTATAAGTCTCAGGTTACACCTCATCAGCGTTGTGAAGGGCTCATCACCAAGGTTATTGACCGCTCCCTGCATTCTATTGTCGGTACTCTGGTCCGGAATAACCGGAAATTCACCCTTACCCCTGATCTGAAGAAAATTCTTCCTGAAATCAATGTAAGGATCAAGGACTCAGCTGGGGCCTCGAATGGTCAGAAGGTTGTTGTCGGTAATCTTGATTTCCAGAAAAACGGAGTAATTCGGGCGGTTGTTCTCGAAGTGCTCGGGGATGCCGGTTCTTCGCAGGTCGAAGTAAGCGCTATTGCCCGGAGCAAGGGAATAGATGAGTCCTTTGATGAAGAGCTTCTCAAGTATGTCGAGTCTGTCAGCGACCAGATTTCCGAGGCCGACATTGAAGGCCGGCTGGATATGCGGGACAAGACTGTTTTCACGATAGATCCGGTTGACGCGAAAGACTTTGACGACGCGCTTTCAATCCAGACATTGTCCAGAGGGGTCTACAGAATCGGCGTGCATATAGCCGATGTCTCACATTATGTCAGTGAGGATTCGCCTCTCGACAGGGAAGCGCAGAAACGGGCTACTTCGGTCTACCTCGTCGACCGCGTTATTCCCATGCTTCCCGCAAGACTTTCTGAACAGATATGCAGTTTGAATCCCGGCGTTGATCGCATGGCGTTTTCGGTTTTCTTCAAAATGAAAGCTGATGGCGAGGTAATGCAGCATGAGTTTTTGAAAACCGTGATCAACTCAAAAAGGCGTTTTACCTATGAAGATGTTCAGGAAGTGCTGAACAACGGGAAAGGCAAATACTATAAGGAACTCAACCTGCTTGATACCATAAGTACCAGACTCAGAGAGACAAGGCTGAGCGAGGGCGGTCTCGAGTTTGAAACAGAGGAAGTTCGTTTTAAGCTTGGCAGTAAAGGTGAGCCGGTCGAAGTGGTTAAAAAAGAACGTCTCGGCAGTCATCGACTCATTGAAGAGTTTATGCTGCTTGCAAATCGCAAGGTAGCTGAATACATCAGTACAAAATTTATGCTGAAAGACAAGCAGAGCCAGCCCTCCATTTACAGGGTTCATGGGGCTCCGCAGGAAGAGAAAGTCGCAATTCTTACAAACTTCGTTCGCAGGATCGGCTATACGCTGCAGCTTGACGGTAAAGCAAAGGGCGGTGTTCCTAAAGTCAGCTCTCAGGCACTTCGTAATCTGTTGAAACAGGTGCACGGCACCAATGTGGAGTTTCTTGTCAATGAACTTGTACTGCGTTCCATGGCAAAGGCTCTGTACACCAGCGCCAACGACGGTCATTTCGGCCTGGGATTTGAGCATTACACGCACTTTACCTCCCCTATCAGGCGTTACCCGGATCTGATGGTTCATCGCCTGCTCTTTGAATATGAATCATCCCGCAAGAGCAGAAAGAAACTTTCCGCTAAAAGGCTTGCCGAAATTTCCACAAAGATCGAGCAGGTCTGCAAAAATTCAAACGAGCGGGAGAAAAGCGCCATGGAGGCCGAGCGGGAGTCCATTAAGTTGAAACAGGTAGAGTATATGGCCGCCCATGTCGGTAAAGAGTATTCCGGGATCATTTCCGGCGCTACAGACTTTGGTATTTATGTACGTCTTGAGGAATTTGCGATCGAAGGTCTCGTGCATATGAAAAATCTCACGGACGATTATTATGAGTTTGATGAGGCTACCTATTCCCTGGTCGGCAAGAGGAGAAAGAGAAGGCTGCAAATCGGAAATCGGACAAAAGTGAAGATTCTGAAAGTCGACATGCAGCGCAGGACGATTGATTTGGGACTAGCCTGAGAAGTTGTTGATTTGTTTATTTGTTGAATTGCAAAAAGAACGGCTTTGGACTGGAAGGGAGGCTGTCTCAAAAGGGCGGCCTCTCGTATTTTGAGCAGGCAATAGTTAGCTGCATCCCTCCTGGTTGTCATCCTCGGGCTTGACCCCGGGGATCCATCTTTTGCCGAAAGCCCCTATAGATGCCGGATCAAGCCCGGCATGACTCTTATATGGGGCCTCTGTAACTGATAAGCTATCGTGCAACGATATTTCCTCAACAGTTCAACAAAAACCAACTTTTTTATGTGGTTTGAACCATAGGTGACAGGCTTCTGAGACAGCCTCTTTCATTTGATGGTCTGCCCGGATATGTTTCCCGTTCCGGCTTTTTTCCTGGCCTGCTCAACGATTCAACAAATCAACAATCCCATCAGTCGATTTTCAGCGGTTTGCTTGTGCCCAGCGGCGTCGGGAAGAGGAAGACCAGAATATAGGAGGATATCGTCATGGTCAGAATCGCGACAAGCTGGATAAGCTGAGAATATTCTGGGCGAATCAGCAGACTGTCAGCAGCAAGCACAGCGATGATCAGGGAGAACTCACTGTTCTGGCCGAGCCTGAACCCCATTTCCCTGCTGAACTTGGTCGTTTCCCGGGTGATTTTAAAGGAAATCCAGTAAACAAGAGGTTTCA
>Ga0272441_10005209_pt1 | contig 22825 bp, 17 predicted proteins | sample SSMProp6N_FD_193582 | JGI IMG/M metagenome (GOLD analysis project Ga0272441, IMG submission 193582) | Marine sediment archaeal communities from Little Sippewissett salt marsh, Falmouth, MA, United States - SSM-Prop-6N | ecosystem: Environmental > Aquatic > Marine > Wetlands > Sediment ... | reverse complement strand
ACGGCTACGGCTTTCGCGGACCAAACGATAAAATTTGGGGGCGCTTTGAAGCCGATGACCTTACAAACAAGATGTGTGTAGACCTCAATAAACTGCTGCTACAGTTTGGAACACGGTTGGACGTGATTTACGAAGATGGCCTGCTCCCCTACAGTCCAGCGACAGCAAGATACAATGAGATAGTTATGTGGAACGAAACAAAATAGCTGCTTCTTGCAGACCTTCAAGTACACTATTTGTGTCACCTTCAACCAGTACGAGGGCAGGTGCAGTTTCCTTGAACACTTTGTCCGTATTCGTTATTATCTGTGCCGTCTGTGCGCCCGGTGAATAGACTCTAACTTTTAAAGTGTAGTCTGGCGAGAGGGTAGCTCAAGGTTTTCAATGAAACGCTGCGCCATATCATAGTTGTAATGTTGACCGCAATGGACAAAAATTGTTGGGATTTTGTTTTTTCGCAGCGATCTAACAATCGGCTCCATCTTTATTATTTCGGGTCTTGTGCCTGCAACGACCATTACTGTCTTAATGGTTTTCCGCCGTTCTCATGTTTTCTTCAAGTAACCTTCTCGGTGCTCATAGATTGTGCCTTCACGCAGCAACTGCCAGAGCATGCGTTCAGTTTCAGCTCTTGGGATTTTATGCTTTGACTCTAACTCGCTTACGAGCGCTGCCTTTTCAACCATGCCTGTTTCTTTTTCCATTTCAATCAGCACTGAGATAACTACCTGCATCTTGTCTCTAACGCTCTTGGGTCTCCCAGTCATTATCAGGTCAATGTCCATTTTGTACGAAGACAAGTCTATTCCAACTTCTTCCAAAGACCTCTTCATAATCGCTATCGCTGAATCTGCATCCTCAGCTGAAACTTCTTTCCTCAGAGCTACGCGAGCTCTTGCCTCAGCTATACGAACAAGCGACTCAAGCTGCCGTGCAGTTATTGCCACAGGCGACCCTTCTGTTTCGCTTGCTGAACGCATTGCCAAATAGAACTCCTTAAGATGCTTCAAAGCTTCCTTGCTTAGCACTGGTTTAATTGCTTTAGCGTAGCTTACGTATTTCCGCATGAGGTCTGCATCTACTTGCGCTTCTACAGGGCTTGCCCCGCGCCTGTGAATTTCAAGGATGTGCTCTGACATTTTTGCATCAGCCTCTTTGTCTGGTACATCTCTAAGCACGAAAATCAAGTCGAACCGAGACAGGATTGTTACTGGCAGAGATATGTTCTCAGCCACGGTTCGATGCGGTTCATATCTGCCTAAAGATGGGTTGGCTGCTGCGAGCATAGCGGTTCGAGCGTTTAACGTGGCGACGATGCCGCCTTTTGCGACGGAAACAGTGTGCTGCTCCATGGCCTCATGTATTGCGACACGGTCTTCCGGGCGCATCTTGTCCATTTCGTCTATACACGCAATTCCCTTGTCAGCTAACACTAATGCTCCTGCTTCGAGGCTCATGCTGCCTCCTTTCTCTCGTATTACGGCTGCAGTTAACCCAGCGGCGGTTGTTCCACGCCCTGACGTGTACAAGCCGCGTGGCGCTATTTTCGACACATACTGCAAAAGCTGCGATTTTGCCGTACCGGGGTCTCCGATCAAAAGCGCGTTCATTTCCCCTCTTATGGTTATATCTGGTAGGCTTTTTGATACACCGCCAAAAAGAAGGTACATGATAGCTTCCTTAATGTGATCATAGCCGTAGATTGAGGGCGCTATTGAACTCAATATCTTCTTATGAACCTTCGGGTCTTTTGCAAGCGCAAGGATTTTCTCTTCTTCTTCCTGTGAGGGAGGCCTTGACTCTGGCTCTTTACCCAATACTTCTATCGAATTGGCGTCTAAATGCAAAATGAAAATGCGCAGTTTCCCGATTCCAGGACGCGAGGGCGCGAAAGCCTGAACTATTCCAACTATTGAAACGTGATCGCCAGGTCTAGCCAGATCAACTATCTCGCTTCCAACAAGCTTCACGTTTAACGTGCGCGGAAGCTGACCAGGCGGCAGGTCTTCAGGTCTTTCTTGAAGCCGCAGGTCTTGTGAATCTATAAATGTGGACTCGTCTTGAACGAACTCGAATGGACCATCTCTTCCGCAATCTGGACTGGGACACACGGGAGGCGCCTTCAAGAATTGACCCGTTTGTTCAATATTGTTTACTGTTCCGCATCGTTTGCATCTGAATGCGGCGTTCATAACCATGGGGCGAACTGGAGTGGCTCGGACAACGATGCCTTCAACCATAACTAGTTTTCCCATTTGCTTTGAGCCGAGTTTACGCAGTTGCTCTTTGCCCAGCAGGTTTACGATTCTAACGATTACCTTATCAATTTTCCCCGCGTACTCCGCGTCTTCAATTCCGAGCTGGGCATAAGCCGCGTTGCCTGCGTGCTGCAGAAAATCTTCTGGTTTCTCCATCAGTTTCTCCGCGAGCCTTTGATCAAAACCGAAGATTTCCTCAAACTCAACAGTTATTGATTCTCTGCCTGTTATAGCCATCTGAGAGATTTTCTGGCGGTACTTTTCTCTTTTGAAGAATTCTAAGAAGCGTTCTTGAGGGTCTACCGTTGATAACTCTCGAGCCATTCTGTTCATCGTTCTCCTTCAAAGTCTATTATCTGCGCTTTCCACTCGCCGATTATCTTACCGAGTTGCTCGTAAATGAATCGCTCCTCACATGTAAGTTTTTTCTGTAACTGTCCAGTTTGAACTGGACCTGAAGACAAAGCAATTATCTTCTTTAACCTGGAGTTCACGATGTCCCATGCTAAATGCTTGGTTTTCTCGTACTCCTGCGCCTTCTCGGGCTGTTTCGCTATTTCCGCTTTCATGTCCGCGAGGTAACGTCGGAGTTTAGGGTAAAAGTCTTCTTTAAGCTCTGATATTTGCCCAGCTATTTGCACTCGTTCTTTCCATTGAATCTTGTAAAGCGTAGTCGCTTTCAAGAGTTCATCTTCGCGGAAATGAACAATTCCCGCCCCAGCGAGTTCTCGCGCTATCCAGTAATAAACTTCGTAATCGTTTCCTTCCTCAAAAGGACCAACCGATAACCCAGCAAGTTGGATTTCAGGATAATTTCTATCCGCTGTAACTCTTACAAGTATATTTTCGAAACAAAAATCCAACTTTTCGATTTCCATGGGCATCTCTGTTTATTCTCCCCTTCAGTCCTCTACGCTCTACTTTATGCAGTGAAATAGGATATAAAAAGAGCCGTTTAAAGATTTAGAGCAAACAATTTGAGAATTTAAGGAGCCCAAGTCGGTGAACTCAAGGCCAAAGTCCTAATGTTGCTATTGCGCTGGCAACTCTGCCGACTCCAAGCATTAAAGCGGCTGTTCTCATGTCGCTTTCTTCCTGTTTCGACAACCTCTGGACATCATAGAACGATTTGGTTATTTTGTTTTCCAGTTTTCCGTTAACTTCTTTCAGTGTCCAGTGTTCCCGCGTTAAGTTTTGAACCCACTCAAAATAGCTAACTGTCACCCCGCCAGAGTTGGCTAGAATATCCGGGATCAGGCACGTTCCTTTCTCGTGAAGCACCTTGTCTGCTTCGGGGGTTGTGGGTCCGTTTGCACCTTCCGCTACTATCTTGGCTTTGACTTTGTCTGCGTTATCCTTGGTTATCTGGTTCTGTAAAGCCGCTGGAATAAGTATGTCACATTCTGTCTGCAGCAGTTCCTCGTTGGTTATGTTGGTGCAGTTTTTGTGGTTCACCACTGAACCCGTTTTTTTCTTGTGCGCATACACAGCCGAGGGTATAATACCGTCTGAACAGTAGATCCCACCTGACGAGTCGCTTACTGCAACCACTTTGCAGCCTAAGCGGTGCATTATGCTCGCGGCGTTGTATCCGACGTTACCGTAGCCTTGCACCGCCACCGTCGCATTCTTCATTTTCATCTTCAAGATTTTAGCGGCTTCCCTCGCGCAGAACGCCAAACCCAAAGATGTGGCGCACACTCTGCCTTCGGAGCCACCTACTTCTACGGGTTTTCCAGTGACGCTTTCGGGAACGCTGTAGCCTTTAAGCTGGCTGTAAGTGTCCATAATCCACGCCATCGTCTGCTCGTTCGTGTAAACATCTGGCGCTGGTATGTCCCTGTGAGGCCCAAGATACTCGAAAATTAGGCTCACGTATCTTCTTGTGAGGCGCTCCAGCTCGCCCTTTGACATTTCTTTTGGGTTGCAGCATATTCCGCCTTTTGCTCCTCCGTAGGGCAAGTCAGCGATAGCGCACTTCCAAGTCATCCACATCGCAAGCGCGGTTACGTCGTCTATGGTTAAGTCGGGATGGTATCTGACCCCGCCTTTGAAAGGCCCTTTCACGTCCCAGTGTTGCACGCGGACTCCGTCGAAGACCCCTATGGTGCCGTCATCCATTTTTATTGTGACCGAAACTATGAGTGAACGTTTAGGTTTTCTCAGTATTTCATGTATTCCAAGATCGAGTTCCAGTTTTTCCACGGCTAATTTCAGTTGTTCCTGTGCCACACTCAACGCGGTGTGATGAGTCATAAAACATCCCTTTATAGGTTAGGTGTCTGCTGTAAGCTATTAAGAATTGCTTTTTTAGCGCTGTGCTATCCGTGTACCCCAGTCCTTATATGAAGACTGAGCTGTGAAGTTAACCCACGGCGATTAATGAAATTTCAAGTTGTGTGTTTTATCCAGAGTTTACGCCTGAAAAAGCTGTTAACTCATTATGAGATGCGGAAAGAGGAACAAGGTTTGCTAGTTGATTAGATGTTCAGAGTTGTACCATTTTATAATTTCCGTTATTACTTTGTTCGAGTAGCCCGTCTCCTTCAAAATCGCCCTTAAATCGTCTACTGTCTCAATATCCACGCGGTACACCTAATAATACTAACTGTGAATCTGTATTTATCTTTTCATTCCGAAATCGGAATATGTCATAAACCCTACCTAAACATCCGCGGAAGCGCTCATGCAGATACGTCTATATTGCTCGCTGAAGATTTGTTCATAAAAGAACGGCATATAACACTTGAAGGATCAGCCACATGATAGATCAGAAGCAAGTTATCGAAGCTCTGATGAAGCCTGAAGCTTATGAAGACCCAGGCAGCATTGAACTGGTCCAGACCCACATATCCGTCGTCTTTCTAACTAGGTGCTTTGTTTACAAAGTGAAGAAAGCGGTAAACTTCGGGTTCTTGGACTTCACTACGCTTGAAAAGAGACGTTTCTTCTGCGAAAAAGAGTTGAAACTCAACAGGCGGCTGTGCGGAGACATGTACTTGGAGGTTGTTCCCATCAACAAAGCCAGTGCGGTCAAGATAAAAGGCGAGGGGAAAACCGTGGAGTATGCTGTGAAGATGAAGCGGATGCCTCAAGAGAAGATTATGAGCAAACTTCTCGAAGAAAACAAAGTGGATGACAGACTTGTTGACAGAATAGCAAAAATCATCTCGGAATTCCATTCAAAAGCCGAAACTAACAGCAGAATAAGCGAGTTCGGTTCCTTAGCGGCAGTAGAAACTAATTGGAAGGAAAATTTCGAGCAAACTGAAGAGTTCATTGGCAAAACAATATCCGCCGAGGATTTTAAGCTAATCCGCGAAAAAGTCGAAAAATTCATGGAGAAAAACACGACATTTATCAAGAAGAGAATGTCGGAAAAAAGAGTTAGAGACTGCCACGGCGACATTCATTCGGGCAACATCTTCGTTACAGACGAAATTTACATTTTTGACGCCATAGAATTCAACGAGAGATTCAGGTACTCCGACGTTGCAGCTGACGTTGCTTTTCTAGCAATGGACTTAGACTTCAAGAAACGAACTGACTTGTCCAATTTTTTTGTGAAAAAGTACGTTGAGTATTCTGGAGACCAAGAGTTGACGAAGCTTCTTTCGTTCTACAAGTGCTACCGAGCCTACGTGCGAGGAAAAGTCACCAGCTTCAAACTTAATGACCCCAGCATAAGCGGCGAGGATAAAACCGCAGCAATAAACGAGGCGAATGCGTACTTCAAACTAGCTTCCACTTACGCGAAAAAATTTAGCTAATGGAATTGGTCAGCTACGTAGTCAGGGATTTTCACGGTTCCCATGACAACTGGTTTTTGGTGGCAGTCGCTGCCTCCAGTCACGATTAACCCATATTCTTTCGCAAACGTGATGTAATGGTCTGTTGTTTGGGGGTCATTTCTGAAGTGCCAACATTCCACGCCATCAATGTAGCTTAGCATTGACTCTTCAATTATCGCTGTCTGCTCAGGCAAAAATTTGGTCAGCGTCGCAAGCGAAGTTCCATGCGGGTCGTTAGGATGAGCCAGCACTATTTTCCCGCCCGCACTCCTCACCAGCCTAGAGGCTTCTTCAAGGTAAAGCGGGAACTTGGGAACATTACATCGCACAAGATACTTGTCAAAAGCGTCTTGCCTAGTTCGGACAATGCCCTTTTTCACTAGATAATCTGCTATGTGAGGTCGCCCAATTGTTCCGTCAACGGAAGCTTGAATCTCCTCAAAATCGCGCTTCGTTAACTGTTCAATTCTTTCCTTTTCAAATTCTACGTTAAGATTGCGTAGAATCTTGGCAGCTCTTTCCTCGCGGTACTCCGCCATCTGCCGAAGCTTGCCCGCTAACGTCTTGTTTTTCGCGTCAAACTGGTAACCCAAAAAGTCTAGCGACACTAGCTTACCCTGACGATAGTTGGGGTGCGAAAAAGTTACGTTCAATTCAACGCCGGAAACATAGCGGATTCCAGCTGTTTCAGCCAAATCCAAGGCTTCTTCTTGGCAGCTGATTGAATCATGGTCTGTAATCGACATGAACTCGATGTTTCTTAGTTTGGCTTCCTTAAAAATTTCTTTAACAGTGAAGGCGCCGTCGGAGCATTGCGAGTGGATGTGCAAGTCTATTATCATGGAACTGCCTGTTACCTTTTTTCCATCCCGATGATGTACCAGTCCTCAGGAGAATCGTGGCACGTGTCAACCGTCAAGTGTACTACCTTGAGCTGTGGATAAAGCTTCTTTAAGTCATCTAGGTCAACGGGTTCAAACTTGCGCTTGTTGGCAAGATACGCCTCCACGGTCAAAGCGTTTGACTCGTACTTCTCCTTAGTTCTCTTCTGAAGCCGCGCAACTGACACTTCCTGAGGACATCTAGTTTCAAGTATAACAAAAGGCATGTCGTGCTTAACCGCAATCTCAGTCGCGCGCCTCCGCAGCTCCTGAGTAACAAAAGTAGCATCCAAGATTATGCCTTTGCCCTGCCCAGCAAGGTCGTCTGCACGGCGGAACATTTCATCATAAACAGACAAACGTTTGCTCATGTTTCCAGCAACTTTCGCGTCAAACACGTCTTCACCCTTAAGAACCTCCAATCGAAGCAGGTCACTCCGAAGAATTGTATAACCCTTGATTTTTGAGACCTCAGCGGAAGTCTCTGTCTTCCAAGTTGCAGGAAGCCCACAGGTAATCAGCAAAGTCGCGGGACCTAACTTAGTTTTAACAAACTCGACGAAAGGTTCCCTCAAACGGAACACCTCACACGATTAAGGTCAAATAAAACATAATTAAATCTTTCCAGCAAGAAAAAAGCTCCAGCGGCACCAACGCCAACGTCAATCATAACCAACTGAAACACACATTTGTTTTCGCAGGTAAAACTTTTTGTTGCAAAGCAGAGACAAAGCTAAATAGTTAGGCAGTAATTCTTTTCTGAAAAGAAGGAAACCATCATGCAGGAATTTCAAGTTAAAAACAAGGCTCTAGCGCCACAAGGTCATTTACAAATCGAGTGGGGTTCAGCCCACATGCCCGTTTTGAACCAAGTGAAAAACAGGTTCAAGAAGGAAAAACCGCTGAAAGGTTTGATGCTGGCAGCATGCCTTCACGTAACGAAGGAAACCGCGGTTTTAGTAGATACATTAGTGGCTGGAGGCGCTCAAGTTGCTTTGTGCGGTTCCAACCCGCTGTCTACACAGGATGATGTAGCCGCCGCGCTGGCTGAAAAAGGCGTCCACGTTTTTGCACAGCGAGGACAGACAACCGAAGAATACTACTGGTGCCTCAACAAAGTGCTGGATTACAAGCCAGTGATAACATTAGATGACGGCGCGGACCTCGTCGGTACACTGCACAGCAAGCGGGCAGAAGAGTTGCCGAACGTTAAGGGCGGAACAGAGGAAACAACCACAGGCGTGATTCGGCTGCGGGCGATGGAAAAGGCGGGAAGCCTCAAGTACCCGATTATAGCTGTAAACGACGCTTACACGAAGTACCTGTTTGACAACCGTTACGGAACGGGTCAAAGCACCCTAGACGGCGTTATAAGAGCAACAAACATTCTTATCTCAGGCAAAACCTTCGTGGTTGGCGGATACGGCTGGTGCAGCCGAGGCATAGCTATGCGCGCGCAAGGAATGGGCGCAAACGTCATAGTCACCGAGGTGAAACCGCTGAAAGCGTTAGAAGCGGCAATGAACGGTTTCCGCGTCATGCCAATGGTTGAAGCAGCACCCACAGGCGACATATTCGTAACAGCCACAGGCGACATCAACGTTATAAGAAAAGAACACATGCAGAAAATGAAAGACGGCGCCATAATTGCCAACAGCGGCCACTTCAACGTGGAAATAAGCATAAAAGATTTAGAAGCACTGTCAAAAGCTAAGAGAACAATAAGACCAAACTTAGAAGAGTACACTCTGGAAGACGGTAGAAAAATTCACCTACTGGCGGAAGGAAGACTTGTAAATCTATCCGCGGCGGAAGGCCACCCGTCAGAAGTTATGGATATGTCTTTCGCAAATCAGGCGTTGTGCGCAGAGTACATGGCTAAAACTGCGAAGCTGCCGCCAAAAGTTTACACTGTCCCCACAGACATAGACGAAAACATTGCTGAACTGAAACTCAAGAGCATGGGAGTAAAAATCGACGAGCTCACATCTGAACAGAAAAAGTATCTAGCGGCATGGGAAATGGGAACTACATAACAAGGAGTATATCGGCGAGTACGGTAAACTTTAAATGGTTTAAGATAATAAACATGGCTTATTAAATGGTGAAATACAAATGAGTAAAGATCAAGCAATAGGTGGAGCAATATTCATCGCATGTCTGCTTGTCGCTATAGGCTACATAATAACACTGTTCATGCCATCCCTGTTCGTAGACATAGTCGGATACGTCGGGCTAAACGTCTCTGTGTCGGATGTTAAATTCTGGATAATTGCGCTACCAGTCTTCATAGCTTTCGTTGCAATAATGTTCATAGGCGCATGGATTGGTTGGACAATGGCTACTACACCACCGCCGAAACCCATCGAAGAAATCACGACTGAAGTAGAAGAAGCTGCAGAAGAAAAAACAAGCTGAAAGCACCGGTAATTATACAATATAACACCTAAAATATTCAATTCTATAGTTTTTTTAATTTTAGAAAACTTGCTCTGTTTATGCTAAACGAATTAGTTACAGTCCAAGTGCTGTGAACCCAAAATATAGTCCTATATTAACTATTGCAGAGATAATAAACACGATTAAGAGAGTTTTTGGAGAAAATGAAGCGAAAAAGCCTTCTTCACTTTTAGGTTGCACATCATATTCTTTGATTTCACGCGCTTCCGCGCCAACGCGAACAACAGCCGTGAATTTTTTTGTCTCAATTTCAACAGTGTAGACGTCCCCTTCCAAAGAAACCCGCTTAGGCTTCAAACCGCCCTTGTGTCCCAGTCTCTTCAAAAAGGAAGTAGTCATAGTCGTAACTACTTCAGCGTTCAGTTTCCTCAATTGAGGAGTCGAAGAAGTAACAGCTTCTGGAGTGGTTTCTTGTGAAGTAGCCGACAAACGTATCGTCTCCTAGTTATGCTTTAGAAAACTAATCAACGCGTTATAAAGAGGTGTGTGTATCACGAAGAACCGACCTACTCCTTCATTTTCTTGAGCATACAGGTAACTATGTCCTTGCACATCATACACTCGTCTGGAATCTGCTCTTTTGACGATTTTTCACTCAGATAGCCAAGGTAATGAGCGCATTCAGATGGGGCTTCAGGGGCTTCAACCTTTTCTTCTACTTGAGCTATTTCTTCAACCTCAGGTTCAGTTTCTTCTAGTTCCAAGGTTTCTGGTTCATCACAGGCGATTGCTGGTTCATCATCCACGGTTATTTCGGTTAAGCAGTACGGACACGCGTCGTAGAGTTCCCCAGTACCTTGCTGCAGATTTAAAGCTCTAAGAGGCTTAGTGAAAATTTTGCCGCAAGAGGTATTCGGGCAAGTAAATGCGCTACTTTTTTTGGTTTTTTCTTCAATCTGGGATATGGATAGCCCTCCTGTAGAAGTAAGTATTAATTACCCGTTTATAGTATTGATGAAGCCAAAATAAGTATCTAAACTATTCAATGTTGCATTGCTGTGCGGGAGAAGCGAGTTTTTGGAGGTCTTCAACGCCCTCGGCGTAGCCTGAAGCTATAAGGATGTCCCCTAGTTGAATTTTCGTGCTAGGTTTGGGGCGTAAACTTTTTTCGCTGCGTTTTATAGCCAAGATCCACATGCCTGTTTCTTCGGGCACTCTCGCTTCTTTCAGAGTTTTGTTAATGAGTGGAGACCCTTCGGTCACGCATGCTTGGGCAACGGTTTCTTCAGCCTCTCTTATGGCTAGCTTCAACACGGGATGAGGCTCGATATCTCGAAGCACAACTTCAGCCATCTCAGCCGCAGCGTCCGCAATTCTTTCGGTTGCCACGCCCAACCGGATAAGCCCTAAAAAGCCGGAAGCCTCTTCTCTCTTAAAACCGCTTGTTAAAGCCAGAAGCTCAAAATCTGTATGCATCTTATCCATGGACTCTTCAAGGCGTTCGACTTCTTCAGCTAAGTCCTTGCTGTTCAACATGAGTGAGGAATAAGCCAAGTCAATCATAAGCTCAGAGGTGTTCTTGAGTTCAACGAACCGGGTTACGATTTCTTCGAAAACTTTGCGTTTATGCTCCACCATTGTCAGTCCTCCAATTGTGTAAGTCTTCCTTCAGCTAAATCCTTGAACTCCTTAATGCCCATAGGAGCTCCGCGGGTTATTAGAATGTCTCCAAGAAAAACATGGACAGTTTCGTCAGGATCCAGTATCCAATCTTTGTTTCGGCGGATGGCAATTATGTCAACACCCATTCTTGCAGCCAAATCAAGTTCGTCTATTCGTTTTCCTGCTATCACGGAGCCTTCCTTAACTGTTGCCTTCATAAGCCGCTCTTCAACTTTTTCGAAAATCTCCCCGATTATGGGGTGTATACCGATGTTCCGCGTTACTATGGCGGCGATGTCAGCGGCAGCGTCAGAGATTTTGTCTGCTGCGGTGGCCACAGTGGAAACACCAATCAAAGTCTCCGCGTCTTTAGCGTCTCTAGCTGCAATCATTATTTCCATGTCTAAAAGATATGCTAAAGTGTCAATGCGACTTTCAAGTTCAATAACGTCTTCAGCAAGTTCTTTATCGTTAAATAAAGCGGCAGAATAAGCTAAATCAATCATAAGCTCGGAGAGGTTCTTCATTTCCACCAGAAGATCACTGACGGGGATAGGCTTGTATTCGATCTTTTCAAATTGTGGCATGCTCTTTAGAGGCGCTCCGCAGTTAGATATTGGTCACGAAATATTTTAATTATACTCTTTTTCACGGTCACACTATTAACAGCAAAGCCACAAACAAAGCAAAGGAGGTTACGCTGTCAGCTAAGGAGCTTTCGACGGGGATAACGAAGTTATCAGGGTCTAACCCTCTTTTGAAGGTCAATATTGAAACCGCGTAAGATAAAACGACTATTGCGGCAACGGCGAGGACGTTAGCAAGTAGCACAACTGAAATGAGGCTGTAAAAAGACGAAAATGAAAACATGCTGTGTATTGACAGGGACATAACTGCTAAGACAGCAAACATGATAATGGAAGCGCCCCAAGCGCTGAAAATGTTCTTTGCATGGTTCTTCATTGAAGAAAAAGAAGGAGTAAGCAAACCCAGAGCAAGTTTTGTTGTGGCAGTAGAGCCAATGACGGAGCCGACGTTTCCGATCATGCCAATCAAAGCGGGGTAAACAGTAATGATCTCTGGGCGGCGGCCTTCCACAAAACTGTTTATTCCATGCAGAACGGTTCCAGTTACGTTTACTAGGAAAGCTACAAGCAACATGGTAATTATAGACTCCTTGAAGGTTTTAATGAAATCCACTTCGTGCAAGTTTTTAGATACAATGTAAAAAACAAGGAACACGGGAATTAAACAGGCAAGACCGACAAACCACTGACCCCAGACGCCAACGAAAAACAAATTGAGCACTGCAACATAACAGAGCGTAACAAAAATGTCGGCGACAGTTGACATCACGGGGTACACAACGACATCAGGGTCCAACCCTTTTTCAAAGGAAATGAAGGATACTTTTATAGTTACGAATGAAAGCAACAGACCTAACGCCATAGTTGCTACAACAACTGTTAAAATAGCAGGGAAATCAGCCAACGTTATTCCCCAAAACAAATTACCGAAAACCAGAGATATAGCGCAAATTGTGACGCTTGTTACCAAAGTTAAAACTATCAAAACTTCAATCAATTTGTAAAAGCTCTTTGTGTTCCCAAAAAATTTAGGATAAACGGTACCAAGGTGTAACCCGGTGCTAAGGCGACCGCTTAACAAACCGCTGCCAACTCCTTTCGCGCTGATAACAGCAGGATAAAGGGCTAGGACCCATGGTTCCAAGCTGAAAATACCCGATTGAGAAGCAACTATGAACCCTGCAAATATCCCAGCTAAACCGAAAGAAAAAGCTAATGATGTTTCTTTGAGCATTGCCGAGAAGCTTTTGGAAACGCCTGCATGTGGCATCGCCTATTGCCACCTCCTCAAGTTCATCAGAGAATGAGAAAAGGAGAAAACAAGAGCAGAAAAGTGAAGAAAAGGTTTTGACAGGTGATTAGGTGGTTTGGGAGAGTTTTTTGGCGTTTTATGTTGAGCTATCGCTGGAAGGGCGTCGAATAGATGAGGGGAAGTGTAGGCTACTTTCATGTTTTTCCCTTCGCAGCTGTTGTTCGTTTTCAGCCATCCACAGGCACCTCTCTACCAGCACATGTGCTTGTGGGCTGCCAAGTACCACTTCAACTTGCACTCCTAACTTTTTATTGAGAAGTTGTATATCGCTTAAATAAGTTTCTAAGAGTATTTCCAATACATACTATAGCTTCACAAGCGTTTAATTGTTCACGCTTGAAAGTATTCTCGCGACAAGTTTGGATTGTGAGCCAAAATGTATTCGGCATGGATAAAACTTGACGATAGCTTGCCGTGGATAGAACTTGAAGAAGCGTTCCAAACCAAAGCTGAAGCACAAAAGGCAGTACAAGAAGTACTAAGCAAAGCCCAAATTAAAATTTCCAAGCTGCCGAACAAGAAAAAAAGAGTAAAACACGGTAAGAGCGAGACATTAAAACAGTAGAATTGCCAGTGTTGCATAGGGAAGCTGTAGCTTCTTAACTGGATTTCTTTGGTTGATAAACACACCACGGGTCTTCAGTCAAGTAGTCTCCCTTCAGTTCTGCAGGTTCATGAAGGTCGCCGCAGTAGTCTATGAAGTCACTTGAAAGCCCGTACGCGCGCGCACGACAACCACCACATACAGTGCGGTGTTCGCATTCGCCGCATTTACCCTTCAAAGAGTCAAAGTCGCGCAGGTTTTTGAACATGTCAGAGTTAAACCAAATCTCTTTGAATGGTTTCTCGCGTATGTTGCCAAGTTTGATTGGAAGGTAAGGGCATGGAGTGATGTCGCCGTTTGGATAAACGCGGCAGTAGTACAGGCCTGCGATGCAGCCTCGAATCCACCGGCTCATGTCCAACCCCATGTCCTTTGCGATACGCATGAACTGGGGCGCGCATGAAGGTCTCACATTAAGTTTGTGTCGGGCAGCCTTCCCGAAAGTTGTCTTAATCATCTCCTCGTATTTGGCTGGGGATATGTCGGCGATTTTTACGCCTCTTCCAGTAGGCACTAGAAAGAACAAGTGGAAGTTTTCCACGCTCAGCCTTTCAGCCAACGACATGATATCGTCGATTTGGTCGTAGTTTTGCTGAGTTACTGTGGTGTTAATCTGTACAAGCACGCCATTTTCCCGCAAGGCTTTGATGGCGTTAACAGCTTTTTCCCATGAACCTGTTACGCCCCTGAACTCGTCATGTTGCTCTGGAATGTGCGAGTCCAAGCTGATTGAAACCGTTTCTATGCCTGCCTCCTTGAGTTTCCTGGCGGCGGCTTCATCAATTAGGCTTCCGTTGCTTCCCAAACCCATTTTCAAACCTTTCGAAGCGCCGTAGCGGACAAGCTCGTAAACGTCTTGGCGCAAAAGAGGCTCACCGCCGCTTAAAATGAGCAAGGGCTTGCTGACCTCACATATCTGGTCTATAAGATTTTTCGCTTCTTCAGTGTTTAGCTCGTTTATAGGCTCCTTATTGGTGGCGTTTATGTAGCAGTGAGGGCATTTCAGGTTGCATTTCCGAGTTACGTTCCACGAGAGAACGAGTGGAACAAACTTTTCTGGTTTAGCTGCGGCAGCAGAGTGGGCAAGTTTAAGGTAAAACTCGCATTTTCCGTCAGTAGCCATCCGCTTGGGGTGCCAAAGTTCAAACGTGAAGGGCAGAACAGTTTTCAACATAGCCTTAGCGTGAGCGAAGCAAAAGTGAGTACAGAAAAGAGACGCTACATCATCGGTTAAGCCTAATTTCTTAGCGATGTAGTTGTGGCTGGCGAAAATTGGGCAGTTCAAAAACTGCATTCGCCCATCCAGCTTCGCCATATCCATCGCGTAATGGATGAAGTGGTCGCTCAACATTACCGTCTGCAAGTTTTTCCTGCGCAACCCAACATTAAGAGTCACCTCAAGCGCGATACGAACAGTTTCTTCACCAAACTTTTCCTGCACCCGCTTCATCGCATCCCTAAGCCGCGGCACACCCACCGTCTTTGCGAACTCCGCGGTAACTAAAAAGCCCTTAATGGTTTCGTATTCCTGCCGCAAACGCATTTCAACAATGTTCTGCGACCAATCCCTGAACAAGTCTTCAAGGTGCGCACTTGGTTCAGCGTTGTTGGCGTTAAGCATGTTTTCTACTGTTTTGGTTTTTTCATTTAGCTTGGTGAATACGCCTATTTTTTCGGTGGTGCTTAAGCTTGCTTTGGCGGCGACCCCGCGCGGGTCAACTTTAAGAGAAACAACTGGTTTTGTAAGCTCATCCACGTCAGAAGCGAAATCACCATAGAAGCGCCCTAATTGCTCAGTTATGTCAGGCGTTTCTGCGCCTAATTCTTCTAGGAGAAACCGTGTTTCGGCTTCCATTTTGGTGACCATAGCCATGTGGTACAAGAGTGACCCCGCCATGCCAGGTTCGGCGTGTTTGCCACTGGAAATTCCGTGGAAAATCTCTCGGAACAAACTTGTTGCACCCTCAAAATCCTTGTTGGTTATTGCGGTCAAGGTTTTATTCAGTTTTTCTCGTCTTTCACGTAGGAGGAGAGCCCATTTGTGGCAGTGTCTTTCATCAAATTTTGTTAAAGTGGTCACCAGCCTGAGGTTTATCACATGTGTGGTTTAGTAAAAAAGGTAGCGGTTTGCCAGCGTTTTTAAAGCTTATGTGAGCAGATAAGCTATTAAGCGGGTTTGAGTAAGACAGTAGTCTAAATAGTGAGGGGAGAATGTTTGATTTTCGCGTTGATAGGTTTTCTAATAATGTTTGGCGTGTTAGTCGGCATTGGCATAAATCAACCCAGAGGAACAAGCGTTAAAACGTGGTGCTACGGCTATCTTGCCATCGCCTTGATTTTTGACGCATTGGTAGTAGTAGGATTGGTTTATCAGTATGAAATAATCATTCAACTTCTCCTCGGGCTTTCAGCGGGCGCCGCCACAGGATTAGCTATCCACGTTGCTCACCACATAACCGAAGAAGACGAACACGGACACGACGGAGGAAACAAGGAAAAAAAGCCTTCAATGTTCGGCTTTTGAGCTAAGCGACAGATACCAAGTCATTATCGCAGAAGAGTTTCTTTTCCCACAGCATTCTCTTGTATATATTGGAAAATCTTTTGCGGCTCTTTTCTCCTGTGTGGTTGAAGCCAAAAACTTTCGCGGTTTCAGCTATCAGCGATTCAGCGCTTATGCCTAGAGCGTACTGAGCGATGTTTTTCATGGCGTTTTCGATTTCCTCAGGTGGAATGTGGTCAAGTTTTCTTTTTGATTCTGGGACACCCGGAACTGGGACGCGTGCGGGGGCATCTTGGAGTTCGGGAGGCCAGAGAAAATTGCCTTTCACGATTACCTTCTCATTTACGGTCAAGAGATTGAGTGCTTCTCTTACAGCGTGAACTATATTGGCGTTCTTACGTTTTAAGCCCCATGCGGACACTAATCTTTTAACTGCATAATCAAAGTGGATTGGACCTTCGTTCTGGATAAGCTCTTCCAAGAGGCGAGCTTGCAGTTGACGGTTTTCTTGGAAGTGGAACTGGTTGGGTTGAACTTCCCATCCATGCTGGGAGGACGGAACCTTCATAGACGGGGCGTATTCGGCTTTAAGCGCGTATACTTTGTAGGGCACGCCAATTTTTTCGGCGCCTGCAAACTGAATCTTTTGAACCTCAATATCCTGAGGCAATTCGTCGTCAGCAGCGGCCTCTTCGAGGTCAACGTTTGTGCTTGGGGCTTTTTTTCCCAACTGGAACTTGTGGGCTTCCTCCAGCGCGTGAGATAGGCGTCTGATTTCAGAGTTTCTCCGTGCAACCCATGTGGGCGACCACACGCGGTGAATCCTCCAGCCTAGCTGTTTGAGCACTTGCGCTCGGAGCCTGTCTCTGTCCCTTGCGCTACTGCTGTTCTGGTACGTTGCGCCGTCAAATTCTATTCCTAAAAGGTAGCCTCCAGAATTGTTCGGGTCGACCACACCCATATCAATGGGGCAGCCGCTGCATCCTACGTGAGGCACGAAAGCGTAGCCGAGACGTTGAAGCACCATCGCCACGTCTTCTTCAATAGAAGACTCAAACTCGGCTGCTTCGCGAGTAGCTGACTTTAACACGTCTGGACCCTTTTCAGCATACTCAAGATAAGCATTCAGGATAATGGTGCCTGCTGACTTGGCAGATTCCATATCCATGTCGGTGGCTTTAACGGAAGAGACGAGTATTGTCATTTCTCGAGCACGGGTAACTGCAACGTTCAGTCGCCGTTCTCCGCCAGCCCTGTTTACAGGTCCGAAGTTCATGGTCATTTGACCTTGAGGGTCGTAGCCATAGCCGAGGCTTAGTATGATTACGTCGCGTTCGTCGCCCTGAACGTTCTCTAGGTTCTTAACGAAGAACCCTTCTAGGCGGTCTTCCTTGAAGAAGTGCTCGTATTCGGGTTGCTGCCTGCGGCGGCGTTCAACCGCTTCGTCAACCGCGTCCATTTGTGCTATGCTGAAGGTTACTACTCCAAGGGTTTTCTTGGGGTACTTCTGGAAGTGTTCAAGCACCAAGTCGGCAACGACCTCCGCCTCTTTAAGGTTGTCTCGTCTACCTCCGCGGTCGTAGACGCCGTCTGGAACATGAACCAGTTTTACGCCTAAACCGTCATCTTTTGCTATCGCTGATGGGAAAGTTATGAGGGTACCATTATAGAAGTGGCGGTTAGAGAAGGCAATCAGCTCCTCGTGTTTGCTGCGGTAATGCCACCTGAGAGTCTTAACGGGCAAGCCAACGCCCGCGCATTCGTCGAGAACGCTGTCGAAAACTTCAACGTCTTCATCGGTGACTTCGTCCCAGTCTATGTCTTCAAGCAGTGATTTCTGGAAGAAGGAAGTAGGCGGCAGCTGTTTGTTGTCGCCTGCAACCACAATTGTTTTTCCTCGGTAAATAGTTCCGATTGCATCTTCAGGAACAATCTGTGACGCTTCATCGAAAAGAATCAGGTCAAATTTCATAAGTTCAGGTGGGAGAAACTGACTCACAGACATGGGACTCATGAGCAAACAAGGTTTAAGCCTTGAAAGGAGGTGAGGTATCCTCTGTAAAAGATTACGGATGGGCATTAACCGCCGTTTTTTCAACGCCTCCTTAAGCAAAGTAGTTACTTCGGAGTCGTTTGCTTGGATAAGTATGTCCTGTGGCTTTCTGCTGTTTGCTGCCTCTATAACTCGGTTCGGAGAAAGACGAATCAACTCTTGATCAAGCTTCACGAACTCGGCAAGCACTTGCTCATGCTTTTCTCTTCTGAACTGACCTAAATGCAGGTCTTCCTCGTACAGGTGGTTAAGCCATTCTTGATACGCTGCCTTGCGGAAAATGTCAAGAAGCTGAGACGCCGGCGGAGGATTGTCTACGAGCCGGTCAAAAAACGCGGATAAGCCTCTCAAAGAGAAAACATGTTTAGTTTCTTTGAAATCAACCCAAACTTGCAGGTCATCCACTCGTTCTCGGAGCCACTTAACCCTGCTTTGCATCGCTTCGAGACTCAACGCTTGCAGTTTTTGACCCCGATATGTCAGCTCGGTTTCGAAACGAGCCGCCAGAGCCGCCAAGGCTTTCACGGTCGCGTCATAACGGCTAATCAGGTCGCTGTTAGATGGAACGTACTCGGCTCCGCGAGACACCACGTCCGCGAAGGCTTCGGGAACCCGCGAGTAACCAAACAAAGTTCGGAGCTTCTTGGTCCAGTGAAGAACGGATAGGATTTCTTCCCAGCATGTTTCGAGACCATCGAAGCGGAACCCGAATTTCGTTTGGAGAACCTCGTGCTCTCGGAGAAACGCGGCTTCTTTCTTTCTAACTTGTTCCGCGTCTTTCAAGTCACCTATTAGCTGCTTGTAGTTTTGTGGCGCTTCGCCCTTGCTTGTTTTCAACGTTTCTCTTGTTATTTCGCAAAGGACGATAAGCTGCTTTTCAACAGCGGTTGCCCAGTCTTGAAGCATTGCTATAGGCGTCTCGTAAAGCGGTAAACTCGAAGTAGGCAAACGTGACGTTGGCAACAGGGAACCTAACTCTTTAGCAAGCCTGTCCCATTTTTCAAACGACTCTTCTAGCTCATTGCCGAGCTGCCTGATTACAAGCGGCGGGTCTGACCCATACGAAACTAGCTTGGCTAATTCCTCAGGAATCCCTGCGGCGCCTGCCCGCCTGAAAAGTTCTGAAGTGATCTCAATCGCGTTTTCTGCGCGTTCAAAATCTGTTGCGTACCCCTCATAGAAATGTCCCAGCAGATCTTTAACTGACTCGGCAGAAGCCTCAAGCTCGGCGCTTAACATTTTCAGTTTGCGTGCGTCAAGCAAATCTTGTAGGACAGACTTAGGAACCTTGCCGTCATGCGTCAGCAGAGCGATTTGTTTTTGGTCGCGGTAGAAGCTTGAGCGGAACCATCGAAGAGAACTCTTGTACAAGTCGTTATAGCGGGTTATGAGTTCATCGAGGTCTGTTTTGAAGAATTCGCGGGTGTACGTTTTTTCTAGCTTAAGCTTCAGCGCTTTGTGCTCTTGGTAATCCTTTTTTATTTGTGGAAATTCCTCTTTCACCCGCTGAAAATGGTCTGGGTCTAACCATCGCGGTTCGGGTTTATCCTCTGAGAAGCAAAGAAGCGCAATGCGGGATAGCTGCCTGACGCGGTCAGGTGTAAGGTTTCCCGTTGACAACCCCAGCGGTTGGGCAAGCTGCCATGACTTTTCGCTCCACTTTGCATACAGAACCTGAGTGTGCCGGGCAAAATCCAAGAGTTTTTCTCGTTTTTCAAGAAGCTCGCTTTCTTCTATACCCGAGTTCAAGAGCAGTTTGTCAATTGCTGAAAGTGCGGCTTCAAGTTCCGCCGACGTAGTGAGAGCCAAACTGAACAAGGCTGTGCTATAACGTTCCAGCAAACGGGTGCGGGTTGCTTTGCACCATTCAAAAATGGCTAGATACGCTTCTGCTTCGGAAATGAGCTTGTCAATGTTAGGATGCATAACCCAGCTTGCTTCGGGTTTAGGGCTTTCCAACAGAAGATTACCAATCTCAATTAGCCATTTCACCCGCTCAAATGTTGACGGCGTGCTCAAACCTAACTGGTTCGCGAATTTGCCTGCCGCAGTTTTGAGCGCTTCTATTGTTGAAATTAGGTCGCCGAGAACTGTTGACACTTCGGCGCGGACTTCCACGTTGTACTCGTTTCCTCGGTACCCGCGCCACGGAAAGTCGGGGTCTTCCATTACTTCCCAGACGCTTTTCAGGCGCGACATTAAATCCTCTAGTTCAAGCATTCTTTGAGGAGTCAAACTTCCAAGATTAGGCAGCTCAACTGCCACAAAGGGAACACACTCCAAAGTTGACAGGTCGCCTAGCACGTCATACGCGCTTTTCTGCAGGTTAAAGCGTTTTTGGTGAAGCGAGACCACGTAGTTGTTCAAGCTGTCCCTCAGCAGCGTCATTTTTTCAAAGTCGTGTGCTGACGGCAGTTTACGGGGAACAAGGTGCTCGTCGAGGCATCTTTTAAGTTCAGCAACCACCTCACGCTTGTTGGCTTTACTGCTGTGAAGTTCCAAGCAGAAGGAAGACAAACCAACCTCGCGGAGCCGCTTGTAAACCACTTCGAGGGCAGCCATTTTATCGCTTACGAACAGAACAGACTTTCCTTGAGCTATACATTCGGCGATTATATTTGCGATTGTTTGGCTTTTGCCTGTGCCTGGAGGTCCCTGCATCACAAAGCTTTGCCCGCGCAAGGCATACTCGATTGATACGCGTTGGCTGCTGTCTGCATCCAAGACCTGAAATGTTTTTTCAGGCGCCTGTATACGGTCCACGTCTTTTTCTTCAGGCAGAGAAACCGTGTCAAGCGGCTCATCCTTGACCCCAGCAATGGTTCTGATTATAGGGTGCTGTGTGATTACTCCAGCGTTTGTATCAAGGTCATTGTAAATAACTAACTTGTGAAAAGAGAAAAGCCCAATTTCCACCGTGGCTTCTACCCTCCACCCAAGCTCCTTAGCGACTTGGGTGACGGCGCTGAAGTAGTTGAGCAAGCTTTGGCTTTCCCAGTACTCAGGCAAATGCGGAAGCTCGACTTTGAAGTCTTTTTTCAACTTCACTTGCAAAGCAGGATTCAAAACCACCTCTTCTTCTATTGGGGGAACTGAAATGGCGAAGAGTTCTCGGAAGGATTTCCTAGCAAGCTCAATTGGTACGAGGATAAGGGGGGAGCGGACTTCCTCGCCTGTTTCCTTTTCATTCCAAATCAACATTCCAAAGGCAGCGTGTAATATGCGCACGCCTCGCTCTCGGTAGTCTAAGAGTGAACGCCTGTGGAGGTTCTTCAAGACCTTCTCAAGGTCGACTCGGCTGGTTCCTTCACACACCAGCTGCTTCGCTGTTGGACTGGCTTTGCCATTAAGGAACGAAAAGTTAGCGGTGCTTTGTGATTGCCGTTTAGGCACCTTGGACTCTTCAGGAGGATACCAAAACTCCAGACGTCTTTTTCGTAAAACAAGCCTGTTGAAAAGCCTCTCCATGCTCGGGCTGGAAACAGAAAGATTTCCCCGTTTGCTGGGCTTGAAATACAATAAGTTGTTTCGCCGTGACAAGTCTATAAGCCTTGATTTCCAATCTTCAATACGGCGTGTCATTGGAGAACCATAGTTTTCTTGGAATGAAGGGAAGCCATTCTCCGGCATTAAATCACGATTCTACGAGGGGGTTTGACACTTACTAGAAGTACGCGCTACTTTAACATTTGTGGTGCCACTTAACGGACGCCCGCTCATTCTGAAACATGAAACACTTGCTCTTAGCGGTGTACCATGTTTACTTTACTAGCAAAAACCAACCTGCAAATTCATTTCATTAACGTACAATTTTGTAAAGAGAAAAAACCGCCTCCTACCAAAGCACCCTTTCATAGTAACTTTTACGCTATATTTTTTCTCTTATTCCATCGGGAGACCAGAATGGGCCTCTAAGAAATGGTGATATTGGTCAGGGGGCATGAAGGATTGGAAAGCTCTTGCCACGACCTCGCTTAGTGCCGGGTGTATGTGCATAGCTTCGTTAAGTGGTGCTAAGCTTTGGCTTTTCGTGTACATGAGGTTTACAATTTCTTGTATTAGAATTGAGGCTTGAGGTCCTATGATGTGCGCGCCTATAATTTGTCCCGTGTCCCGTTTAATTATGACCTTTACGAAATCGTCTTTCAACACCATGGCTTCGCCTTTCGCAGTGTCAGCGTACTTGTAGAACCCGATTAGTATGTTGTCTTTTCCGTATTTCTCAACCGCCTCTTTCTCTCTCAACGCTACGCTCGCGATTTCGGGGTCAGTAAACACGGCGTGAGGAACCGCGTGGTAATCCATTTTGATTTTCTTTTTCAACACGGCGTTGAAGTAGACTACTTGCGCTTCGTGGTTTGCCACGTGTTTAAACAGGAATTTCCCATCAGCGTCACCTAAAACCCATATGTTCGGCTGTGAAGTCTGCATGTACTCATCAGCGGTTATGAAGCCGTTTGAGTCTGTTTTTATCCCAGCCTTCTCTGGGTGAAGGATGTCGGTGTTGGGCGCTCTTCCTGTTGCTACAAGTATTTCTTCAGCTACAATTTCGGTTTCTTTTTTGCTATAACGATCAACGGCGGTCAGCTTTTTGCCTGTAGACATCTCTTCGGCTGTGCGCACTTCGTGATTTGTAAGTATAGTAACGTGTTTCTGCAGTTCTTTTTTAGCTAGGGCAGATACTTCAGGCTCTTCTTCGGGTATGAAGTAGGGGTTTCTGCCTATTATAGTGACTTTTGAACCCATGGCTGAAAGAAAGTGCCCGTATTCTGCA
>Ga0272441_10005207_pt1 | contig 22838 bp, 23 predicted proteins | sample SSMProp6N_FD_193582 | JGI IMG/M metagenome (GOLD analysis project Ga0272441, IMG submission 193582) | Marine sediment archaeal communities from Little Sippewissett salt marsh, Falmouth, MA, United States - SSM-Prop-6N | ecosystem: Environmental > Aquatic > Marine > Wetlands > Sediment ... | reverse complement strand
GTATATAATAAATATGATGTCAAAGTTCGCAAAGGCTGAGGGTCTCGACTCTCACATGCGCTCGGCCCTCAGAAGAAAGAACTAGGCGCCGTTCAGGCGCCTTTGTCATTTATTTGTTGTTTGAAAATAGTAATACTTAAGGCGTAAAGTACGCCCTCTTGGCAAATATGTTGTACAAAGCAGCCTGAGGATTGTTACCCGTCACCTTGTCCTTTACTATCAATGTGGTGACCAAGGCGTCAGAATGCTTGGTAAATATCATGTCGTGCCCCAGACAAAGGCCTATCAGGACATTGATGTCCGTTCCCCTGTCGTTCAGGATCTGTGCCTGCACCACAGGATTGCATGATGCCTCAAATGCATCAGGTCCCCTTACCTTGTTCTCCTTGGGAACCCCGATTTCCTCCTTGTTGATGCCACCACACTTGCACAATACAGCATCAACCTCTAGTCCGAATGAATCGAATATCTTCCCTACCATTGCGGCCTCACTGCTGTTGCCCTTGCAGAAGGCAAGGCCTATGTGAGTCTTGCCAGATTCTTTGGCGAACTCTACGATCTCTCTGATCCTTGGAAAACATGGAGCATTCTTGCCGTTGACCTTGGCGAATCCGTCCTTCTCCACCTTTGTGGCCGGTATGTTCAGCTCTCTGAAAGCCTCATCCTTACTATCATCTCTGGCCCTCTCGAATATCTCAGGATACGCAATCATAGGGCATCCCTCTGGGGCCTTTTCATTAGTCCAATTCCCTGCAAAACAGTAGTAACCTGGACATCTATCGCATCTTATAGAAGTCATTGATTCTCAACTCCCCAAAACTCAGATGAATATACTATATATAAACTTTAGTATCGGGGCTGATTATTCTTTTTTTATGATTATATAAGTAAATGCTTTAAAAATATAATATTTTTATTTTGATAAAAAATATTTTGATACCGAAATATTTATAAATATAAAAATACTTCGATACTAAAAGTTTCGAAATAAAAATAAATGTGATAAGATGGATGAGAAAGAAAATCAAGAGCTGAGGGCTATCAAGTTCTTCAAGAAAATACACCAGCTAAAAAGGAACTTCCAGAACTTCAGGTCAGTTAAGATGGAGAATAAGGAGATAAGCAAGGACCAGTTCATGATAATGTTCATGCTCTCGCATAAGGGCAAGATGAAGGTCAGCGAGATAAGCGACAACATAGGACTGTCCATAAGCACGATATCAGGCATCCTTGACAATATGGAAGAGAAGAACATGGTGGAAAGGGTCAGAAGCAAGGAAGACCGCAGGGTGGTCCATATTGAGCTGCAAGAGGAATACAGGCATTTGGTTGAAAGCATGAAAAAGGAAATGGAGCGTAATATGGGGCGTGTGATGAGCAAGATGTCTGAAGAGGATATTAATACAGTATACAGGGCCATCGACATACTCAATGAGGCATTTATGGAGGAGGGGAATGATGCCAGTATCGATCAGTGACTCCATTGAATTGGTCACAAGTGCCCAGCAAGGAGATATAAGGTGTTCACTTTATCTGAAAACAAAAACGGAGAGATAACATGAATGAGAACGTCATCGAAGTGACAGGCCTCAGAAAGAGATTTGGCGATTTTGAGGCAGTGAGCGGTGTGGACTTTAACGTAAGGAAAGGCGAGATATTCGGATTCCTTGGCCCGAACGGCGCGGGAAAGACCACGACCATCAATATGCTATGTACCATGTCAAAGCCCACTGAAGGCGAGGCAAAGATCTGCGGATACGACATTAAAAACGACAAGGGGAAGGTAAGGGAATCCATAGGGATCATCTTCCAGGAGAACACCCTTGACGAGAAGCTGACGGCAGAGGAGAATCTCAAGCTCCACTGCAGATTCTACAGCGTGCCCCGTGATGAGAGGGCTGCCAGGGTGGAGGAGGTCCTCAAGATGGTGGAGCTATTCGACAAGAAGGATGAGGTCGTGGAGAACTACTCAGGAGGGATGAAAAGGAGACTTGAGATAGCAAGGGGCCTCCTGCACTATCCAAGGGTCCTGTTCCTTGACGAGCCAACGGTCGGACTTGACCCCCAGACCAGGACGCATATCTGGGACTACATACTCCAGTTAAAGATCTGGGAGGGGATAACAATATTCCTAACAACACACTACATGGACGAAGCGGAGTATAGCGACAGGATCGCGATCATGGACAACGGGAAGATCATCGCCCTGGACACTCCTGACAATCTCAAGGACAGGATAGGCGGTGACGTCATAGAGGTCATAACAGAGGACAATGGCAAGGCCGTCCAAGAGATAAATTACAAGTATAATACTGAGGTCAAGGAGAAGGGCGCTTCCCTGAGCTTCAATGTGAAGAACGGAAGCGAGTTCCTGGCAGGATTCGTAAAGGACATGGAGGTCCAGATAAAGAACATAAATCTGCACAGGCCCACGCTCAACGATGTGTTCCTGAATCTTACTGGCAGGGAGATACGGGACGAGGTGTCGAACGGCACCAAGAAGCCAGCGTTCGGACACAGGAGGTTCTAAAGATGGAAGCAATTTACGCGGTATGGCAAAGGGACCTTATCAAGTTCTTCAGGGACAGGGCGAGATTGCTCGGCTCGTTCGCGATGCCCCTCATGTTCCTGGTAATATTCGGCATAGGCATGGACGGTGCTCTCTCATCGATGCTCAACACAGGCGGTATGGAGCAGCTGACCGATTTCAACTATGTGTCGTTCATATATCCGGGGATCATTGCCATGACGGTGTTCTCGACATCGATTTTCTCCGCGCTGTCAGTGGTGACGGACAAGGAAGAGGGATATATGAAGGAGATACTCGTCTCTCCCGTGTCAAGGACCTACGTGGCCATAGGAAAGATCCTGGGCAGTACGACCGTGGCTGTGATACAGGGCCTTTTGATGCTCTTGTTCATTCCGATAATAGGCGTTGAGGTGGGCTTATCGAACATTGTCAGCCTGATACCTGTGATGATACTGGTGGCCTTTACCCTCTCGTCCATAGGTCTGCTGGTGGCGAGCACATTGAAGACCTCCACGGGATTCCAAGCCGTCATACAGGTGATAATATTCCCAATGCTGTTCCTCTCGGGCGCATTCTTCCCTCTCAATGGGATGCCTGGATGGATGAACGCCCTTGTGAAGGTCAATCCCATGACCTATGCGGTGGACCTCTTCAAGCATGCGATGCTGGACATCGGCTCAATGAACGAGATGCTAAAGCAGGCAATGGGACTGAATCTTGAGATAATGGGGCATTCCGTCAGCACTTGGGAGGAGATGATATTCATCATCTGCCTTGGAGCGGTATTCGTGATGCTGGCGACAATATTCTTCAACAGGAGCGAATAGGGAAATATCCCTATTCTTAATTTTGTTTTATAGTACGAAATAGCATATAGGGCCGCCCCACCATAGATCTAGGAGGGAAATAAGATTGGTCATGGGGGCAGGGCAGCTTCATATTGTGTTACACATTTGAAATTCATATCAGTCTAAATAAACTCATTATAAAAGCTTTATGTAACACTTTATTAAAAATAGTAACACTATTAAAAGGAAAAAAATAAAAATACCTAGATATAATAACCTCCATGCATTTTTTAGCTACCTCCCCTCTAATCCGCCAGTACGATGCGATGTGGGAGCTTGAATGGGCCTTCGGGGAAGATTCCAAGATAAAGAGGACAAGGTACCCCGGAGTGATGATCGTCCATGCAGATGTCGGAATGGACGAAGGGCTTAAGCTTATAGAGGACTATGAGACCACGGCCGTATATCGTGTCCTTCCGCTGGAAAGATTCGTCAAGACCAATCTTGATGAGATCTACGACAATGGATTGGAACTGGCAAAGGAGAGGATAAAGGAGAGCGACAGCTTCGCGGTCAGGTGCAAAAAGAGGGGCAGCCCCGGATTCTCGTCAAAGGACGTGGAAAAGGAGCTGGGCTCGAGGGTGGTGGAAGCAACTGGGGCATCTGTAAATCTGGACTACCCCTCCTGGATTGTCAAGATAGAGGTGCTTGGGAACAGGACCGGGGTCTCGGTGCTAAGGCCCGACCAGATATTGACAAAGGAAATAGAGGAATAGTTCATTCCTCGATCTTTCTTCTGAAAGGTATTGTGGCGAAGTTGGCTATGAACACAAGCGTCGGGATTATCTCCAATCTTCCCATCCACATCCCCAATACAAGTGCGACCTTGCCCACGGGGTTGAGCCCAACGTTCGTTATGCCTACAGATAGCCCGACATTACCCTGGGCCGACGCCATCTCAAAGAATGAGTTCACTGCGCCGTGGCCCAACCACATGAGGACGAATCCGCCGACCAAGAGGAACACCAGATACACAAGGGAGAACAACAGGGCCTCTGAGACGTCCCTGTCGCTGAATCTCGTCCCGCCGATCTTGACTGATATAACAGCGTTCCTGGGCAGCAAGGCCTTCTTTATCTGAACGCCCAGCGTCTTGAAAACGACCACGATCCTGATAAGCTTCAAAGCTCCGGCAGTGGACCCCGCGCCCCCACCAGTGATCATCAGGAGGATGAGCAGGATCCTGCTTATCTCGGACCAGTTCGCAAGATTGTCCGTTGAGAAACCGCAGCATGTGATGGCAGAGAATATCTGGAAGAGGGCCTTCCTGGCCGCTTCCACAGGGTAATATAGTAAGGATAGGTCCGCCACCATCAGTATCAGGAAGATGCCAGAGATGACGAATAGCGCCTGGACCTGGACATCCTTGAAAAGGGCCATTATCTTCCCCTTGAAGAAAGCCTTGTAATGTATGGTGAAGTTTATCGCGCCAAGTGTCATCAAAACGACTGCGACCAGCTCGATGCGGAATGAATCATAGAAGGCAAGCGAGGAGTCCTTGATTGACATCCCTCCAGTCCCAAGACCGGTCATGCAATGGTTGATAGAATCGAATATAGGCATGCCGACAAGGTAGAACAGGGCTATTCCGATGATGGTGTAAAGGAAATATATCTTCCATATGACCTTGACAGTACCAAAGAAAGTCGGTTTGATCTTCTCCGCCCTGGCCTCCGATATGTAGAGCCTGGCCGCGGAAACGCCCGGCCGTATGAGCACTATCATCGCAACGAGTATGACGCCTATGCCGCCGGCCCATTGGGAGAGGGACCTCCAGAAAAGCACTATATGCGGCAGGCCCTCGACGGACAGGGAGCCAGTGAACATCGTCAGGCCAGTGCCGGTCCAGGCGGATATGGACTCGAAGTATGAGTCAATATATGATAGGTCTGAAATAAAATATATCGGTATTGCACCCACCAGCGCGGCAAAGAGCCAAGCAAGGGAAGATATGACCATGGCGTGCCGGATCTGTATGTTTATGTCAACATTGATCTTCGAGAGCAGCCAACCCACCAGGAAAACTATGATGCCCGGTATCACAAAGTAGGGTATGTACGTTACCTCTTCCCTATAGAAGTAACAAAGCACGATAGGGAAGGATGTGATTATACCCAGGCCTTGTAGGATAAGGCCAAGATTCTTCAATATCAGCTTTAAGTCAAGCCTACGATTCACAAGTGAGAACATTTCTTTTCGACCTTGGTTTATTGGAACAATCTTTCAGCAACTTTGGACACTTGATTATTATATCTTCCGTCACAAAACACCATCAAGGCCCAATTGGTCACCCTTCTTTTCCTGATGGCGTTTGCCAATGGAGAGAACTTTGGCAACGTGTATGCCTTGTCATCGTCAAGTATCTTAACATTGGTCTTTGTAAGCCGGGGCTCGGATATAAGAAGCTCAGGCGCGGGTATGTCGATGAACGCCTTGCCTATGGGGATGCCTGCCTTCCTGCATATCTCCTCTTCCATCCTTTTCCTCTCTCTGGGCGTAGCGAGCGCGGATAGCTCCTCCCTCTGTTGGTCTGTCAACTCGTCCAGATCGATCTCAAAGACCCTTTTGTAGAGATTCCTGTACTTGATCCTGTACGCCATCTCCCTGCCGATGGACGACTTGCGTTCAAGCCAGTTGAGAAGGTCCATGTCCATCATCGATAGGATCTTATCATCATCGTCCCCATCAAGGGAAAGCTCGACCGCCCTTGAAAGCATCGTCTCGGCGATCCTGGCAGTCTTGTGGAAGTATACCGAGGAATACATCAACGCCCTTGCCACAAGCATGCCCTCCACCGCGGGAACGCCCTTTCGGTGGATGATAAGGTCGTTATTGAATATCTCCATGGTCTTGAGCAGCCTGTCAAGGTCCACCGTTCCGTGTGCGACCCCCGTATAGTAAGAGTCCCTCATCAGGTAGTCAAGTTGGTCGGCATCGATGGAGCTGTGAATGATCTGGGCAAGGTACTTCCTGTCGTTGAAGAACTGCTGTCCGCTATCGGACACATTGAAGAAGGGATAGCCAGCATTCTCAGTCGTGCCTGTTACCAGGTCTGCCACCTCCTTAGGATCGAGCCCGTTGTCCTCAAGTATTGCGGGGATGGGCTTGAAGTCAAAGTACTGGTCCAGATCGCTCATTATGTCCTGTTTGCCTGTGATGATGTCCTTTGTTATCTCCATGTGGTCCAATCCTAAGATCCCATGGAAGATGTATTCCAATGTGTGCGAGTATGGGCCGTGGCCGATGTCATGGAGAAAACCTGCCGCCCTCACCAGGGACCTTTCCCCCTCATTGAGCTTGAGCTCCTGGGCCATCCTGTCTGCAATGTATGATACGCCCATGGAATGCTCGAACCGCGTATGCTGTGCCCCTGGGAAGACCAAGTACACCAATCCAAGCTGTTTGATGTTGTGCAATCGATTTATCTCGGGTGCCTGTACCAGGTCGAGCATAAAGCCATCAAGCTTTATGCTGCCGTGTACGACATCATGGATTATCTTATATCCAGTTATTATAACACCCACTTGATCTTTATGATATAATGCAAATAATGCATATTTATAGATAAATAACTTGATATTGTTAAAATATTTTGCTAGCTTTTATCATTTTGGTGATAAAATGCTAAGAACATTCTTGATCCTGGGGCTCATAACGGCCCTCTCGGCGAACTTTGGACTTGGACATGACCCCCTGATAAGAGAGCTTTCAGAGGACGGACATCTCAAAATAGAAGTAAAGGTCGAGACGACCGTAGAGCAGGACGGGGACCTCTTCGTCGTGACCACAAGGATAAGCGGGAAGATGCTCAAGCGGAAATTAGGCGTGATGGAGGTCGCCAGAGAGGAGATCGTCGAACGCCCGCCGCCCGAGACGACGAGGACGTGCGAGATAGAGATCCTCGACCCCGACCTGGTAATTGGGCAGGACCATGAAGTGCCAAGATGGACCTACGAGGTCTATGGCAACCCCGCCATGTCTATGCCCGTCTATGTTAAAGCAGACCCCATAAATCTTGTCATAGATGCACCTTTCTGCTTTTTTGACTATCAAATGAGACTTTCCGGATGGACCACATCCGAGAGCTGGAACCTCTTGAAAGCGAATGTGAACTATGTGCCGCTCAACGGCAAAATGGTGCCGCAGTGCAAGAACTATTACCTGGACAACGGCAACGGTTCAAGGTACCACCTAAGGCTATGGAGGCATGGGGATGTTTTGATTGGCCAGGCGCACATGGATGAGGGGATACCGCACGAGGCGTGCAAATATGAGAACTCGGAATGCAGCGTAGTCAAGGCCTTCAGCTTGCACATCACTCGCAGGAATTGCATATGGTTGGCCAACAAGTGCACCGACAATAAGGGGTATAGGAACAATGGATGGGCATCCTATATAAAAACTTATAAACAATATAATTGAATTGAGAGCAATGTCAGTTCAATATAACGACCTCAAAGGGAAGTTCATAGCCATCGAGGGGATCGACGGCTCTGGGCTCTCAACGCAATCGGCCGAACTTTTCAAAAGATTGAACGAGATGGGACATCAGACATACAAGACCAAGGAACCTTCTGATGGGCCGGTCGGAGGCGTTCTCAGATTGGCGTTGACGCACCGGATAGAGATCACGCAGGGGACCTTCGGCCTTCTGTTCGCTGCCGACAGGCTTGACCATCTCAACAATGAGATCGTTCCTAAGCTCAGGGAAGGCGTTAACGTGATCACTGACAGGTACTGCTTCTCCAACTATGCCTACCAGGGCACTGACATGGACATTGACTGGCTGATAGAGATCAATAGGCACTGCCTTATACCCGACCTAACGATATTCCTCGACGTGGACCCAAATGAGTGCAAGAGGAGGATGGCGCCAAGGATGCGGGAGGAGTATTTTGAAAAGCTCCCGAGACTGATAAAGATAAGGGAAAGATTCCTTGATGTGATAAAGACCTACAAGGAAAGGTATGGCGCCAACATAGTCGTGGTCAACGGCACGAATCCCATAGAGAGGGTAACTGACGACATCTTGAAAGAGACGCTCAAACTGATCTAGTCAAGGTCGGCGTAGTAGTATTCACATATGCCTTTTTGCTTTCTGTCAAGTTGGCTGTCCAACTTGTTCGCCCTTGGCCTTCCGTTCTCAGAGTCACGCCTGAATGTTATGTTCAGCCTCGAGAGGAAGTTGTTCATTCCCCCCCTTAAACTCATAGGTTTTGATGCGACACCCTCCACAGAAGGTTTGCCGGAGAAGACTATGGTCCTGTCAGAAACGTAATCGGTGGTAACGAGGTCGTGCTCAACTATCATGGCGGTGGTTTCCCCTTTCTCCATCCTTCTTCGGATGACCTTCGCGGTGGCCAGGCGCTGTTCCACATCTAGATATGCGGAAGGTTCGTCGAGAAGGTAGAGATCGGCTTCCTTCGAGAGGCACGAGGCTATCGCGGTCCTTTGAAGCTCGCCTCCCGAGAGCTCCCTGACATAGTTGTCAAGCAAAGGGTCAAGCTGAAGGGGATTCATTATCTCCGTCTTGTACCAGCTCTCGTACATCTTCTTTCCTGAGACGGCGAAAAGTAGGTCCCTTACCGTTCCGTCATAGTCACGCTTGATGTATTGTGGTTTGTAAGAGATATCTATGTCTGTCTTCAGCTCTCCGCTTGTCGTCTCCTCGACCCCAGCGATCATCTTAACAAAAGTTGATTTTCCCGTAGCATTGGGACCTACGATAGAGACAACCTCTCCCTTATACACATGTCCGGGTTCAATGTCAAGCTTGAAGTTCGGGAACTCCTTCGTAAGTTCAGGGTATGACAAAAGCTCATCCTCGGAGGCCCACTCCTTGGGAGTTCTGAGCGTGAACCTGATCTCTTCTTGGCGGAATCTGACATTCTCGTCCTTTAAGTATCCCTGAAGGTAGGTGTTGATGCCCACCCTCACGCCCATGGGTGATGAGACGATGCCGTATACGGCAGGCTTTCCATAAAGAAGGTGCACATAATCGCTTAGGTAGTCAAGCACTGCAAGGTCATGCTCTATCACTATCACTGTCTTGTCCTTTGAGAGCTCCCTTATGGCCCTTGCAACGTTGAGCCTTTGGTATATGTCCAGGTACGATGACGGCTCGTCAAAGTAATAAACGTCCGCGTCCCTGACCATGGCGGCCATTATTGCCAGCCTCTGAAGCTCGCCCCCAGAAAGGTCGTCAAGGCTTCTGTCCTTGACGTTCTCCATGTCAAAACGCTTGAAGAACTCGTCTGCAATGTTCCTTTCATCTATCTTCCCAACAACTCCCTCGACAGTGCCCTTCGCCACCTTTGGTATCTTATCTACATACTGTGGCTTGGAGACGACCTTTAGGTCCCCTTCGCTCATGCGTTCGAAGTATGGTTGCAGTTCAGAGCCCCTGAAGTACTTTGATATCTCCTCATACCTGCTATTTCGTTCCTCATCGGTGATGGACTGGATGGACATCTGTCCCAGCAGGGCGGCAAGCTCATCGAACTGTCCAAGATTGGGTATTATCTCCCCAGAAAGGATCTTAATCGCAGTTGTCTTTCCTACGCCGTTGGGACCTATGATGCCCAGGACTGTGTTCTCCTTTGGTATAGGCAGCCTGTAGAGCCTGAATGAGTTCGGTCCAAACTGATGCACAGGTTCTGATAGCTCTTGGGGGAGATTCACAATGTGCACCGCCCCAAAGGGGCATTTATGGACGCATATTCCACAACCTGAACACAATGATTCGGAGATTATGGGTTTCTTGGTATCTTCGTTTATAATGACGGTCTCTTCCCCCATCCTAACGCCCGGACAGAAGCTTTGACACTGGTAAGAGCACTTCTTTGGTTTACACTTATCGAACTCTACAACTGCAATCCTCATGAAAATCAGATGTAAATAAAAAAAAGGTAAATAAAAAGGTTACACCCATCTCCAGGATACAACCTCTATTGACTGCGAGTATTTGTCGCCTACTGAATCGTATGTGGTAGTCACCCTAACTTTGAGCCTGATGGCATCGTAGGGGCCTTCCCCACAGCATGACCCGCACAGTCCGTCATAGCACGGATCGCAACATGGGTCGCATGGGTCGCAAGGGTCACAGACGGAGTAGTAATCCGTACATGCCACGCACAGATAGATATAGAAGTATTCCACTGCCTGGTCATCTTCGAACTCGATAGCTGCCGGGTCTGTATCTGGATTTGAGGTCCAATAGGTATGCACGCATGGGTGCAACAACAAGTTGCTGACATCCTCGCTGTCTGATTGACAGGTTGCAAGGCTATCCTCAAGCTGTTCGTTCCTGTCCCTGCAGGAGTTCAATAACAACTCCAGATAAGCTATCCTAGTTTCATTCTCATTTATATCCTCATCCAGCGCAGCCATCTGGGTCTGAAGCGACGCTATTTGCACGTCCTTGTCGGCAGACTCATTTTCCAGTTCATCTATCTGGGTCGATAGGGTGGCCTTCTGTGCGGTCAGGTCTGAGACGTCGTCCTCCAAAGATGCCTTCTCTGTTGACAGCACATCATAGAGGGTTGAAAGTTCTGAATAATCGCTTAGAAGTCCCTTGTAATTTGTTTCACAGTCTGCATTCAGATTCGCCTCATTGTAGAAGTAAATTGCTGAAGCGGACGCGGCAACGAACAGTATTGCGAACAATGCCGCCAATACCTTTGCCGTGCCCCCGCCATTACTGGTGTATACGGTTTGAACGGGACGAGGAGGTTTTTCGGCAGTCATCTTCTGTTGACTTTCCAAGGCATCGATCTTAGACTCAAGCTCCTGGATCTTCTTCTGTTCCTCCAGTTTCTTGATGTCCTCTTTGACCTCGATCTCAGCTTCCTTTTTAGGCGCGGACCTTGTTGTCTTAGCGGTGCTCTTAGCAGCATTTTCTGTATCCTTTGTAGTCTTCGGTGCACTCTTAGAGGTCTTGGTCGCCTTGGTGACCTTCTTCTTGGGCGCGGTGGTGGACTTTTTAGTTTTTTCTGCCATTTATAATCCTCCAATCATAAGTAGTAAATAATATATTTAAAGCTTACGCTGTAAATACATTAAAATATACAATTTATTATTTTACATCATATGATGTAAAGTATTACTAGTAGAGTTTGGCTACCTCATATACCAAAAACCAGATGACCAACCATCCTTGCAGAAAGGCGAATATGCCTGATTGCAATATCTTTCTCCTGCCGCCATATTCAAGCATGTCCACGTTGGCAAAACCAGTGATATAACTGGTACCATAGAAGAAACCAATGGCAATCACCAATATCAATATGCTTGGCAGTGAACCTGTCACAATAGCAGAAAATATGCCGGCCACGGCACCTACGCCTGTAAACAATAATCCTAATCTGTTTTTCTCATCCATGAGCAATCACCGAATCTCTACAATAACCTATAAAAAGAAAACGATTTTATAAACCTTTGTATGTTTTCAAGTTTCGATGTGCATATTATTGTCGAGGAATTAAAAAGCGAGTATGACATAATAGGCATGAAGGTGGACAAGGTCTACAAGATCGGTGACGAGATCAGGATCAAGTTGTATGGCAAGGGGAGAAAGGACCTTATCCTCAAACCCGGGAAGGCCATGTTTGCCACAGCCTACCCAAAGATGGCACCTCAAAAGCCCTCTGGATTCGCAATGCAGCTAAGGAAGTACCTTGGAGGGCTAAGGATAATGGACATCGAACAAATAGGTTTTGACAGACTTGCAAGATTGTCGTTCGGCCTCTATGGGGGGGAGGACAAGGAGGATGTCATTAAATATTATCTGATCCTGGAGATGTTCGGAGATGGGAATCTCATCCTTACAGACCATGAGGACAGCATCATAGGCGTGCTTCACGCCCAGAACTGGTCGACAAGGTCCTTGAAGGCGAAAGAGACATATGAGCCTCCGCCTGCAATGATGTCACCATACAATGCGGACATGTCGGAACTGGTCGACAGCGATTATGAGATAGTGAAGCTCATAGCAACAAAGATGAACATCGGCGGAATGTATGCCGAAGAGATATGCCTTAGGGGGGGCGTAAACAAAAAGGACACCCAGCCAGACATTAATAAGGTAGAGAACGGCATCAATGCACTTATCAATCTTCCCAAGAGCCCTGCGGTAGTGAACGGAAAGATAGTGCCCTTCGACCTGATGATAAATGCAGGGAAGAAGAGGCAGGAGTTCAAAAGCCTAAACGAGGCAGCTGACGAGGTGTACGGGAAGAAAGAGATGGAAGAGATAGCCACAAAGCAGGTCTCAAAAAAGGAAAAGCAGATGGACCGGCTCGACAGGATCCTAAGATCCCAAATAGAGACGGTCGACAACTATTCTAAGAAAGCGGAGAAGGGACAGATGATGGGCGACCTCATATTTGAGAACTATCAAACCATTGAAATGCTTCTTACCACACTCCACAAGGCTGTCAAGTCCCTGGGGTGGAAGGAGGTCAACAAAAGGCTCAAGGAGAGCGACGACAATATCTCTAAGACCATAAAGAGCACATCACCAAAGACTGGCAAGCTGGTCATGGCCCTCGAGGGGGGAGACGTCGAACTGGACATAACAAAGAACGTCAATGAGAACGCCCAAAGATACTATGAGACATCAAAGAAGATGAAGCACAAGATCGTAGGGGCCACCAAGGCCATTGAGATCACCAAGGCGAAGATCGAGAAGATGAAGATATCCGAGGTCAAGGTCGAAGAGGTCAAGAAGAGGGTCAAGAAAAAGAAGGAATGGTATGAGAGGTACAGGTGGTTCATGACATCAGATGGATACCTGGTGATAGGCGGAAAGGATGCCAGGACCAACGAGACCATAGTGAAGAAGCACTTGGAGGAGCGGGACATACACGTGCATGCCGACATCCAGGGTGCGCCACAGGTAATAGTCAAGAATGGCGGTGAAGCCCCCGAAAGGACCATCGAAGAGGCAGGGATATTCGCAGTATCCTTCTCAAAGGCCTGGAAGATGGGGGTCTCAGGGCTGAACGCATACTGGGTGAATCCGGACCAGGTCACAAAGGACGCGCCTTCGGGGGAGTTCCTGGCCAAGGGGGCCTTCTTCATCAAGGGAAAAAAGAACTTCTTGAGAAGGATGCCATTAGACCTTGGAATAGGCATATACAAAGGAAAGATAATGTGCGGGCCAAACGAGGCGGTCAAGAACAACTGCGAGAAAGGGTTAAAGATAATATTCGGTTCATCCAGCAAGGAAGCTGTCGCAAAGAGAATAAGAGATATTTTTGAATGGGAGGACCTGGATGACATCATCCAGTCGCTACCATCAGGAAATTGTGAAATAAAGGAAAATTAGACCTTGCTTCTCCAGATCTTGATGTTTGCCGGAGTGATGATGACATGCATGGTGTCTCCGATCCCTGCCACGTCCCCACCGATGCCCCTGCAAATCCCCTTGATCTGGTCAACGGTCCTCTTTAGCTCCATTGGGTCCCTTTCATTGAGCATAGAGATGTTTGCAATGACGATATTTCCCTCATTGAGCTCATGGGACACCTTTTGGACATCTGCCAGGCTTCTGAGCTTCAAGGTCTTGACATATGTTACCCCGTAATCAAAGAATCTCTCATTGCCAAGTATGTCCTCCTCGTATTTGACCTGGGAGACGTCCTTAAGTCCGGAGGTTAGTTCATCCTCAATTCCAAGCGTGTCCTCTTCGGCAGGACGATATTGTGAAGATGGTTCCTCTCTCTTGGGTTCCTTTGCTCTTTTTTCCCTTTCTTGCTCTTCCCCAGATTCACCAAAGATATTAGAAAGTTTACGCATAAATAATCCTCCAATTATATATTTAAGTTAGTTGTTTAAACCTTTTTATATCTTTCGTTCATAATATTGCTTTAAATTCATTAATGAATGATAAAAATACCTTAAAATCACTTAAAATTAATTAAAATTAATATCTTTGGATTAATCGCTTAGCCCGTGCAATTTTATCGATTATGATTTTTTGGTCCTGGTCCGAGAGGACCTCCATATGACCCTTTAGGGATGAATTGAAGAAAGACTCAAGTTCATTCAGCTTAGTTGTGTGTTGGGGCTCTATATGTGCTGTTGACACAGTTTCCTTGATCAATGCGTCAAGTTCACTGTTGAACTGCTTCCAGGCTATCCTGAGGCCCTTGAAAGACATATCGTCAAGCTTTCTTTCCTTGGGGGCCCCGACCTCCCATTCGTCCAGACCGTCCACCATGGGTTCAGGTGCGGGAATACGGAAATCTTGCGCCTTAGAAGGCAGAGGACTAGAAGACCTTTTTTTCTTCTTTGGACCACGAAAAGCCAATCTTGGTACAGAAAAACTAATCAGAAACAGCACAACGCTCAGTACGATAAAGATTATTATCCATTGGTCCATCAGCTATAAGTTAAACAACAAAAATATAAAACTTTCTTATATACATAGTATTTCCTATTCCAAAGGGTGCCATTAGATGAACAAATTGCCTAAGAGGGAAGAATCCCTGGATATATTGGAGGGAAAGGTCCAAGTCCCTAAGGAACTTTTGATGGACATCAAGATGAGATACTCTAAAGAGCTTACATATTCTAAAAACGTTTTTGTCCCGCTCACAAGAGTTTGCAGAAACCGGTGCGGGTACTGCACATTCAGAAGAGAAGCCATTCCAGATGGCAATCTGATGTCAAAGGAAGATGTCAGGGAACTTGTCCTACGTGCGGACCGCATGGGATGCCACGAGGCCCTGCTTACATTTGGTGAGAGGGCTGATGACCACAGGGAAGTAAGAGACGAATTGAGCAACATGGGATATGACTCGATGGTGGAATACATCTATGACATCTCAAAAATGATCAATGATACGAGCGGACTCATGGTGCATACCAATGCAGGACTCCTGAACGGGGAGGAGCTACGCATGTTGAAGGAGGTCAACGCATCGATGGGGCTGATGCTAGAAACATCATCAGAGAGGCTGATGCATACGATCGCACACATGCACAGCCCCGGAAAGGATCCAAAGAAGAGAGCAGATATGATGGAGGCGGCTGGCAGGCTAAGGATCCCATTTACCACAGGCATACTGATAGGCATAGGCGAGACGAGTGAGGAGATCCTCAACTCCATGCTGGAGATCAGGAGGATCCAGGACCGCTGGGGACACTTGCAGGAGATAATCGTGCAGAACTTCGTGCCTAAGAATGGCACTCCAATGGCGTCCTATAAAGGCCCTGGACTGGAAAAGATGAGGCAGGTGATCTCCCTCGCTAGGCTTATGTTCCCAGACATGGCGATACAGCTCCCGCCAAATCTCAACAGGGAAAACGTCCGTGAACTGATCGGATACGGGATAGACGACCTAGGCGGCGTGTCGCCGATATCGATAGACCATGTAAATCCGGAGAGCCCATGGCCGATGGAAATTATAGGGGATATGCGCCTTAATGAAAGGTTGCCCGTGTATCCTCGTTTCATCTCAAAAGAATTTTTAAGTGAGAGAGTATACAAGAGGGCAATGGGTATCACGGACGGCTCCGGATATGTAAGGAAGTGATATGATGTTAGAACTTGACCCCGTCATAGGGGAGATACTAGAATCCTCACTGGATGGCAAGGATATCAACAAGAAACAGGCACTGGAGCTGATGGAGGTCATCGACGATGAATACCATGCTCTCTGTCATGTGGCCAACAAGCTCAGGGAAAGGGCAGTAGGCGACATAGTTACATATGTCTCGAACAGGAATGTCTATTCAACAAACATCTGCATGTCCACTTGCAAGTTCTGCAGCTTTCGGACGGATGACGGGTATGTCGCCACAAGAAAGGAGATTATGGAAAAATGCTCCACTCCCCACATTACCGAGATCTGCATGCAGGGAGGCCTCAATCCTGAGCTGGATGCCGAGTATTACATAGATCTGCTGAGGTACATCAAGTCAAGGCTGCCGGACCTTCACATCCATGCATTCTCCCCCGCAGAGATAGATCATATCTCATCCATATCCGGAATTAGCCCAAAAGAATTTCTGATCAGGGCCAAAGAGGCCGGGCTGGGGTCCGTGCCAGGCACGGCGGCAGAGATACTGGACGACGATGTTCGCGCCATAATATGCCCGGACAAGATAGATACCAAGAAATGGGTCGAGATCATCAAGACGGCGCATGGGCTCGGGATACCTTCGACCTCCACGATCATGTACGGCCATATCGAGAGCATCGAGAACAGGGTGGACCACCTGCTCATACTCCGGGAAATCCAAAGGGAGACCGGTGGATTCACAGAGTTCATACCCCTTACATTCATTCCAGGGAATGAGCTTGGCGACACCTATGACATCAAGGGCGCCAACGGTTCGGACGACGTGAAGATGATAGCTGTGTCCAGGCTGTTGTTCAATGGCCTGATACCAAACATACAGACCGCTTGGGTAAAGCTTGGCAGGAAGTTCGCCCAGACCATGCTAATGTGCGGGGCAAACGACCTTGGAGGGACTCTATACAATGAGAGCATCACCAGGTCTTCCGGCGGAGTTCATGGCCAATACATCTCCCCTGATGAGCTGAGGATGATGGTAGAGCCTCTAAACCGCACACTTAGGGAGAGAAGCACCCTCTACGATCTATTGTAAGGGTAGGCTTCCACGACAATGTCCTGCCCGCTTCTCTCAACGAGTTTTATGTCAAGGCCCATTGACCCTGACACTGTGTCGAATCCACTGCCACCAACAGGTCCCGGAGCTTTGTGTCCGCCAATTACCTTGGGGGCGATAAAGAAGAGGAACTTATCTACGATGCCAGAGCGTACCGCGCTTCCGTTGACCTCGGAACCCCCTTCCAGGAAAACTGATGTTATTCCCCTTGATGAGAGCGCCTTCATCAGCTCTTTCATGTCGGGCCACTCATGATCGCTATGCAGGAGCTCTATTCCCCTCTCGACAAATGCCTCTGAGCGTTTTCTTTCGCAATGCCTGGATGTCACCACCAACACGTTTCCGTCATCAAACACCTTTGAGTCCAGAGGAGACCTAAGCTTGCTGTCAAGGATGATGCGCAACGGGTCCTTTCCCATGCTTGAGCGGAGCGACGGGTCGTCCTTGAGCACCGTGCCGACGCCCACCATTATAGAATCGTATCTGCCTCTCAGCTCCCTTGAAAGCTCCCTGGAACGCTTTGATGTGATCCATTTGGAGTCTCCCGAATGTGTCGCTATCTTCCCATCCAAGCTCATTGCGGTCTTGAGAAGGACGAAGGGTAGGCCAGTAGTAGTGTGCTTGATGTATATCTCATTCAATTCCCTCGCCTGTTCCTCTAGAACCCCGACCACCACTTCGATGCCGGCTTCCCTCAGCTTCCCTATCCCGTCCACCTTGGGATTTGGGTCCCTCATGGCGCAGACGACCTTCTTAATGCCTGCAGCTATGATGGCGTCGGTGCATGGAGGCGTCCTTCCGTAGTGGGAGCATGGTTCTAGAGTGACATACAAAGTGGAATCCTGGGCGTTGGTCCCCCTAAGAGCGTTTATCTCGGCATGTGGCTGACCTGCCGCGACGTGATAACCTTCACCTATGACATCCCCGTCCCGGACGATGACGGCGCCCACCATGGGGTTTGGGGATGTGTATCCCTTTTTGGCAAGCTCCAAGGCCCTGGCCATAAAACGTTTCTCTGCCATCTGATTCATCCGATATAGTGATTCATCTTGGATCTTTTTGTGTTGAGATAAGTCTGATTGAATCTGTTCGGGGCCACAACGAGAGGTATCCTGTCCTCAATCCTTATGCCTTTTTCCTCTATGCCTGATATCTTGTCTGGATTGTTTGTCAGGATCTCTATAGACCTCACCTTGAAATAATTCAAAATGTCTACAACAATGTCGTATCTGCGGAGGTCGCAATCAAATCCAAGTTCCTCGTTGGCCTCCACCGTGTCCATTCCCCCGTCCTGGAGAGCGTACGCCTTTATCTTGTTGAAGAGGCCTATTCCCCTGCCTTCCTGGTCCAAGTAGATGAATATTCCATATTCCCTCTCGCCTATGTAGAACAGTGCGTTCTCCAGCTGCAGTCCACAGTCACACCTCTTGGATCCGAATGTATCTCCAGTAATGCATTGGGAGTGCACCCTCACAGGGACCCGCTCTTTGTCCGTCGGGTCCCCCTTCACAAGGGCCAGATGCTCATACTTGCCCTCCTTGAAGGCATATACCCTGAAGTTCCCATACATCGAAGGAAAATCAGCTGAAGGAACATCATCAAAGATATCCTTGGACAATACATCACCTACATTTTCAATTGTGATTTCAATGCCTTCTTATAGTATCTGTAAGGGGACTGGTCACAGACAACGAATATGAACTCCTCGAAGTCGTTCCCTTCTTCGGCCGCCTTCTTACACTCAGACACTATAATCTCTGTTGAAAGCTTAGGTGAAAGTCCCTTGAAGGCAGAGCCCAGGGCTGGGAAAGCGATCTTCTTGTATCCCTCTTCCTTTGCCTTGTCCAACGTGAATCTGACACACTTCTTAAGGTCCTCGGGGTCGGCGACCTTCTCATCATTGAGCAGGACGCAATGATAGACCTTCTTGGCCTTGAGGCATCCACAATCCGTAATTACCACTTCTCCCGGGTCCCCCTTGCCACAACTTATTGCCTGGTCCTCTATTTCCTGGCCGCCCTTGTCCTTTATCTTCAGGGCGATCCCGCCGCTCATCAGAAGGTCAGGAGAAGAGGCGAGTGTCAATAAATCAACGTCGAGTTCAGTGATGTCACCGAACAGTGCTGTAAACTTCGTTCCATTGCACATATAGTCCATTAAATCACCAGTTTTGACAAATAGATGATAAAACTAATAGGGTGCCTATTTATAACTTTTCCAGTTTTTGCTTTTCACCACATGCCATTGATGCCCAATGCCAAATCCAAGGTATGGTACATCAATTATTTAAGCCCCACAAAAATAATATAGGGGATTCGAATGAACGATGAGGACAAGTCATTTTATGGATCGATCATTATCGCCTGCATCATAGGCATTGTTGTGATATCTTACACAATAATGTCAAGTCCCAAGTATGAGGAGCATTTCACTGAGCTCTACTTCTATGGGGAAAAGGTCGGGATCTCCGATAGGACAGGCGAGTTCATGGGCCATGGGGTCTATATGGACGGTAACGAGGTCTTCATCAGTTCCGATGGGATCGACATGGGGCCCTTCATCCGGGGGTCGACCATTCTTCTTGATGGGGAATACTGGTATCTGGAGGACATAGCTGACGACCAGGAGGAGCTTCTTTTCAGGAAACTGCCTCTCGAAGCCGCCCAGGGGGCGGTGATAAACGGCACTTATGTTGTAGCCAATCACATGAACGCGGGTCTTGATTACACTGTCACTGTATTTACTCCTGCAGAGGAAAAGACAGAGAGCATCTCTGTGGGGAGCGGGGACAAGGAGATATTCGACTTCTCGATCACCCTGCCATATGTGAACGAGGACGGGCTTGAAAAGACAGGGGAGTACGAAGAGGAGCGAGAGGACTATACAAGGTTGGTTGAGAACTTTGGGGAGTTCATGAGAATATCGCTTATAGATGAAAGCGGCACATTCGAGCAGTTCTGGAGGGCAAAGGTCTCAATATCCTTAAATACCGGCGAGGAGATACACGTTTGGATCATACTTGATGATGAATGAATCCAATTCTGAGCTCCACAGCTGTGATGAAACTTATGAAAACTGAAAAAAAGGATGAATGTTAATTCATCCGAAGCAATATAGATGTCCAAGGTCCGTGGCCACTAGCATCAGGTTCTCGTAAAAGGCTGCTGCTGTGGATATCTGCATGCCTTCCAGATCCAATGTCCAGATGTCTTCACCATTATCCATGTTGATGGCCACGACTTGAGGGGTTGTGCCCATTGAGGAAAAGAAGATTATCAACTTGTCCTTTGTTAACAGTGAGCCATCGTTCCGACTGATATCAATGGTCCTGTCCCATTGCCTGCTCCATAACTCTTCATGGGTGCTTTGATCAAAGCAGGTTATTTTGTCATTTCGGGATAGGTAAATCCTATCATTTCCTATAATTATATTTCCCCATGTCTGATCAGCAAGCTGTTCTTCCCAGAGTATGTCGCCGCTTGTTGAGAAGCACATCAAGTACATGTTGGAGTAGTAATGGTCCAAATTTGTATCATCATAGGGCCTGTAATCCAACCTCTCCACCAAGGCATAAATACACCCATTTGAAAATACCAAGTCCCTTGAATTGTAAGAGTATTCCTCTCTTAAGCTATTTAGCACTATATCGCCGTTTCCAATATTGACGCCTATGAAGCCTTGAGCAGTATTTTCAGAGTAACCATAGAATGTATCATGATAATATACTGAATAGTATGCATTCCCATTACCTATTGCTGGGTAAGAACGAATATCGTTTTCAGACATAAAGTTCCATATCAATTGGCCTGTGGCCCCATTGAAACAACACATAATCGACCCTCCCCAATCTGCAACATCTTCAAAGGGCAACATCAATGCCAATATCTTTCCATTCGAATAGCTCATATTGATCAGGTCGATGTCATACTTTTCTGGATAAAGCGCCATAATGTTCTGAGATGACCAAAGAAGAGTGCCGTCCTCTGCATCGTAACAGTGCAAAATAGGTTGGTCAAGTTGGAAAATGTATAATTTTCCATCTTTCAATATCACATCGTTCAAGGACATAAAAGGAGTATTTATGGTCCAGTATTCCTCACCAGTATGGACATTATAGCATTTTACCTCATAATCGCCGTAATTGCTCTGGAACAGATATGCCCTCTCATAATCAACAAGAACAGGGCCTTCCGTCATCAATATATCTGTTTGCCAAATCTCGATGGGGTCATCTGGGGAATCGCATGGGTAGTACCTACCATTTCCTTCATCAAAATTGATATATCCTTTTGAACATTCATTGTGGACCATCGGAGGGCCAGAGGTCGTTGATGGGGCCGTTGTGGGGGGTTCTGTAGACGTAGGCGCTGCAGTTGTGGGCGCCGATGTTGTCGGTGCTACGGTTGTAGGGGCCTGAGTATCCGTGTTTGTTCCATCGTCTTCCCCTGACATACATCCAGCGAGAGACGATACAATTATTATCAGGAAAATAACAGATAATACTCTATAATAATTCATATATCTGTTATATATTATAACATAAAAACATTGTTGCAAAAATCAATTAAAAAAATAAAAATAAATATAATACTGTTTTAAATAAAACAGTATATATATCCATTATCTGTTCCTACCAATACCTTGTCCTCATAGAATGAGGCGCCCTTCTCAAGATAAGTGCCATTAAGAACCATACTCCATATCTCTACACCAGTGTTTACATCCAGATATTTGATCTCAGGCGAGATCTCTCCCTGATATTGGGACCTGAAGACTATAAGTTTATCATCTGTTGCATAGGGCAAGTTTGCCAAGTGGTTGTCCATCTGTTTATTCCAGAGCTCTTGACCAGTCACCTTGTTTATGCATATGATTCCTTCATACATGTTAACAAAGACTTGCCCATCTCCGACAATGAAATGATCTCCCCAATTATCTCCAATATCACAACTCCAGATGATATTGTTAGAAGTATTTGAAATACAGATTATACAATGTTTATATGTTTCATAGTCAACTGTCATGGCATATATCAAACCGTTTGATACGACAATATCCCTTCCATTCAGCTGATCGTATCTATCCGGAGGCGTATATTCATAAACAAGATTTCCCGTGTCAATATCAAGCCCTAAAACTTTGCTGTATGTATTCCAATCCCCATCAAATTTCATTATTGAATAATACAGCACCCCGCCATCTATTGATAGATTGTTGCTGTGATTATCATATTGATCCTGCTTATGCCATATTATCTCTCCATTTTTGGCATTGAAACAACAGAAAATGACAGTATTGCTGCCTGCCTCTCCCATTGTGACAAAGATCTTGTCGTCTGAATAATTCATTCCCCTGACCAACAAGTCCCCAATATCTGGATATAGTGCATATACATCCTCTGATATCCATAGCATGCTGCCGTCATGGGCATCATAGCATATCAGAACATTCTCATCTCCGTTCTGAAAAACGTACAATTTCTCATCCTGAAGTATAAGTTCATAAAACCTGAGAAAAGGAAGATCTTTAGACCATAACAAATCGCCAGTATTGACATCTAAAGATTGTAATTTGTAATCTCCATTTTCTCTAGCAATAAAGAAAACCATATCATAATCTGTAGTAATGTTGCTGAGGATTATCGATTCTGTTCTCCATTGCTCATTTGGAACGTTTGAGATGCTACAATCATAATAACGCGTATTTCCAGGATCCAAGTCCTTGTAGGATGTTGAACATTCATTGTGAACCAATGCAGGAGTGGCGGGAGCTGTCGTTGGTGGTTGCGTTGGCGCCGATGTTGTCGGTGCTGCAGTGGTAGG
>Ga0272441_10005206_pt1 | contig 22842 bp, 19 predicted proteins | sample SSMProp6N_FD_193582 | JGI IMG/M metagenome (GOLD analysis project Ga0272441, IMG submission 193582) | Marine sediment archaeal communities from Little Sippewissett salt marsh, Falmouth, MA, United States - SSM-Prop-6N | ecosystem: Environmental > Aquatic > Marine > Wetlands > Sediment ... | reverse complement strand
TCAGGACTCCGGAAACCGCGTCGCCCTCCGCTGCGCTTCCTGTCCCTGTTAAAAGACCAAGAAGCCCCTTGTTGCGGACCTCGCCTGAAATGGCTTCCCGCGCGCGCCGCCGTGTTTCCGCGGCTTCCATTCGGGTGGCTGTTCGACGTTCCGCCGCCTGATCCGCAACAGGACCGCTTTCAACGCCGGCTTCGCCATCACCGCCCCCTTCACCCTCTGCAGACCCCTCTCCGGATTCTTCACCCCCGTCACTGTCCTCAGAACCGCCTGTTTCACCGGGCTGTGTCCCCCCTGCCAGTCCTGGATACAACTGATCTCCACTGACAGGTTCTTTTCCCAAAACGACTTCTGCCCAACGTTGCTGAATACGTTCGATTTCCTGCTCGCTGTCTTCTTTAATTGGCCGGCTGGCCATCATATAAACCACAAAGGCTTCAATAATAGCAATAAAACAGAGCAGAATAACAAACCGCCAGTCAAAACCGGAAAAAAATGGCTTTTTAAATTCCCGGGCGATCCGTTCCATTATTTCTCGTGATGTATTGCTTTTCTGCTGTTTTTTCATGAAATTCTTTCTTGATAAACAACCAGACGCATATTTGGATAATCAGATTGCCCGCAGGTAGCCATCACTTTAATGAGTGTTCTGTATGGCAAACTCTTGTCACCCTGAATGGTTACTTTGCCAGAAAATTTTGCACCATGTTTGATTTCCATATCTTTGGCTATATCGGCATGTCTTTTCAATTCCTGCCGTAGACCGGGGATGATATAGCCGTTTATATCTTCAATTTTCCGGGTTGGAATGACCTTTTTCCCATTCACCAGCATCCAGTCTGTCGTGATTGTAATGTCAAGACCAACCTCGGGTTCATTGCGAATCACCGAGGACGGCAGCGTCAGATCCGGTGAAGGCTTAATCAATTGACCATGCGTGGAATAGGTTTTAAGTAAAAAAACCAGGATAATGGTAAACATATCCATCATGGAGGTCAGCTGTAAATGGGCGTGCCCACCGCCGGTTTTGTGTTTTTTTCTATGTGAAGGGACAAATGCCATGCGTATTCCTCGTTTTCATCATCCGAACAAATATTCGAATAATAATTCCATACCTGTTTAAAAAATACCAGCGCTTAGTGAAACAACAGGAAAAAGCGTCTGTCTCACTTGGGTTGTCGAATCAATTCTGGCCCGGGCTGCATCCATTGTGCTTACGATGGTCTGATAGTCGATGTCCGGTTCAGCCATGATAATAATATGATTATGATCTGGAAACCGATCTTTCGCCTTCTGTTTAATTTCATAAAGTTTGTTGGACAATGTATTAAAATCATAACCATATGCTTCAATCGGTATGGTCGGTTTCCCAGCTTCTTTTCCACTTAAAACGGCCATGCCACTGGAAATGAAAAATCCCTGATCCGTGATTGTAACTGTTAAATCCAATTTAAGCTCATCCTCCTGCGGCAGTTCAGCAAGCGCTTCACTCTCCGGACCCAGGGCCTCAGGGGGCAGATTCAGTTCAATAATACCAAGCTTGATATATTCCACGGATCCGATCAGCAAAGGGATTAAGACCACCATCAAGTTCATAATCGGTGTGATATTGAGCCGGATCTCCTCCATGCCGCGTTTGGCTCTTTTGGAAGGCCGGTATGCCATATCAATCCTTCTCCCTGGTAATCAGGTTTATCAATTTCACAAGATGTTCATCAATCTCGTCGATTATCTGATTCGTTTTATTATGTATGATGGTATAGAATGAAATCGCCGGGATGGCGACAGCCAGGCCCAAGAATGTGGTGTTCATGGCTGTTGCTATCCCCCTGGTCAGTTGTTCACTTCCCTGACCCGCCTCCAAAGCACCCTTGGCAACCCCTTCGGATACTGCCTCAAAAGCTTCCATTAAACCGAATATGGTCCCCAATAAACCAATCAGCGTGGCAATGTTACCAATCAGCGCCAGATAATTGGTTCTTGCCTGCAATTTGGGTATAATTTCCAGCGTACTTTCATCCACCGCATTCTGTACGGACCGGAAGTCGGGTGTGCTCATTTTACTGGCTTTAAGCAAACCGGCCAGAACAACCTGGGGTAAAGCTTTATCTTTGACAGCACTACAATAGGTAATGGCTTTCTTATAATCTCTGGCGGTCACAGCTTTCCGGATCTGTGCCATAAAAAGGGGCACATTGATTTTGGACACGCTGAATATATAAATGAACCGCTCAATGGTTACTGCAATCATAAACGCGGCCACTACAAGCAGTGTCCACATAAAAAACCATCCGGTAGCGCCATAATTAAAACCTTCCCAAAAATTATCCATACATAACCTCCATGCAAATTTTTATAAAGAATGTCTTCAATATAACTTCAATTCCGTTTTCTTTCAACTGTTTTCTTGATACTTTTCACATGATCAATTTCCTGTAAAACGGACTCAGGTTTGGGCATATCTCCCATGCTTTCTTTGACTTCCTTCTGAAAACTGCGTTTAAGGGTCAGCTTATCCAATTCAGGTTCGATGCGTTTCGGCATGATGATAACACCCGGTTTCTCAACTTTTCCGGTGATTTGAATTTCATCCAGTATGATTTCACCCTCAACATTCGCCGCCGATGCAGCCGTTTTAACACTGTCAATGGTGCCGGTTGAGTCTGGTACTGCACTTTGCACGGCATCTCCCGCGATAAGACCCATACTTGAAAATAGAATCAACAGAACCAAAAATAATGTCAGTCGGCCCTTCATATTATAACTCCTTTGGCAAAGCATCATTTGGGATATATTGTATTTTTAATGTCCCTTTTAAGGAGAACGTATGCCTGGCGATCAGCTCCACCCCAATCACATTGCCCTCCCTTTTCAGGTAGGGAACATTGCCGTATGACAGTTCATTCTCACTTGAAGACACCATCTGTTCATTGATGTACAGGCGATAGGGACAGCTTGTTTTAATTTCCATACCGCTGATTACCGGGCTGCCGGGGATTCGGAATGATTTTCTTATATAGAAAGTCCGTTCTTCAGGGAAAGATGAAATCCCAAAAACCTGACGGCCCGTCGTATCAGCAGGCACCGGATCTGCGGACAGACTATCGCTGACCCCGTTTTTTAAATACAGCCATTGAACCATTTTAAAATTATACTTTTTCCACCCCGGATTAAAGACCCAGGTGTACCGCCATGTGGTATCCGTCATTACATTTATCGTTTCAACGGGCAGGTTAAACTTCTCAATATAAGCCTGATCAAAACGCGCCAGCCTCACAGGCAGCCAGCCGGAAATCGGAGTCGGTCTTTTAAATAACGCATTAAAATCATATGCGGTTTCAAGAATATGTATTAAATTGTCTTCCAGATAATAAATATTATCTTCAAAAGCAGTCAGTGCTTCTTCAAATATGAGTTCCCCGGTTTTTTCATATTGAACACCCGCTCTGAATTGATCGGTCCTGGCGGTATGAATCAAGGATTCCAGTGTATCGGCAGCCAGAATGGCGAAGGAGACCATCTGTTTCTGACCAGATGTGACATCATCCGGATAAAACGGACTTTGATCTAATTGACCGGCCGCTTCCCTGTAGAACACCAGACTTGCCTCGGCATAGGACTTGGCAATTTCAATATAACTGACCATGGTGTTGACGGGATCCTGTGAATCCAGATATTGCCTGTTGAATATTATTTGACGGAACTGACGGTTTGATTCACGGAACAAATGAAGCGCCTGCACACACAGGTCTTCATAGTAGCTTCCCATAAGTGGCAATTTTTCCAGTATCCTGGATTTTGATGCGGTGACCCACTCATTGCTGATATTCAGACTGTCGGATATCGTCAGATTCCGGAAATGACCCTCTATCACGACATCAAGCAGTGGTTTGATGGCCCGGACCAGAAGCTGACTTTGATATTCCAAGCGAGCCAGCCCCTCAAGCTCGGCCGGTATGGGTGCCTTGAGCAAATGATCTATGGATTGTGTGCTGACTTCTGCCATTTGATACAGAATTTTGGATATTTTTATTTGAGACCTGCTGAGCCATGATTCACTGTCAATCAATACACTGTCTACGCCCATAGAATCCATGGAGACGTGCTGATTCCTTTCCGCCATCTCAGATACCAGCTTGCCAAGCACACCATGGGCCTTCTGGAAAGCGGTCAGTGACTGATGATAAAATTGTACAGCTTCTTCATTGATTTCTTTTTCACGTACAGCTCTCGAAGTTGGATCAAGCGGTGGCAGTTCCTGTTTGTACCACGCATCTGCATATTCTTCGTATAACTCACCGATTCGATACACCGATTCAGGTAGTCTGTGAGTTGCATAGGCAGCAATGGCTGTATACTGCCGTACCAGTTTTCCGAGGAGTTTCTGCTTGCGGTTCAGGGCCTGTTTCAAAGCGGATTGAGGAAGTCGGAACTCAATGGTTTTGTATTGATCAAAATCAATACAGCTGGCAAAATAAAGGGCCTCCGCGGCAAAGTAATCATTTGCCTCCAGGTTTTGTCCTTTTAAAGTCAGGCTGTGATGATAGGCTTTCTGATAGGTGGTTTCAGCTTCCTGAAGCCGGTCCATCTCTTCCAGTTTCCTGCCCGCATGGAAATACGCTTCGACACCCAATGGAGATTTTGGGAATCTTGCAGGAAAATCAATATATACATTTAGTGCATTTTGGATATCCTGTAAATTCAGATAATATCCCGCAACCGAAAAATATATGGAAGGCGCTTCTTTTTCACCGGCAAATTCAGACGCATACCGTTTCCCGACGTCAATGGACTTCTGCCAGTTCTCTGTTTTGGCATAAAACACCCATGCATTGTATAAGGCATCTCTGGCCTTGTCTCCTTTTTTATAGGTGTCAGCCAGTTTTTCATAGGAACCGGCAGCCTTTTCAAAGTCACCGACCTCTACGTAATCAAAGGCCAGATTGTTCATGGCATCAATGAAAAATTCAGATCCCGGATAAGAGGCACACAACTGCTCATAAGCCCGGATGGCAAATGGATACGCTTTCAGCTTGTCATAACCTCGGCCGGAATTAAACAGGGCCTTATCAGCGAACGCGAGCGTCGGGGCCTCCAGGGCCATCCTGTAATATTCATCCGCCGCGATTCTGTCATGACCTTGTTTCGCCAGACTTTCTGCTTTTAAAAATATAGATTCTCCCAGCCGGCTGAGGGCCTTCTTCTGAACATCTGCAGGCGCATCACTTTCAATAATCCGCTTGGCCACCACCTCTGCGCTTGTATAATCCTGCTTGCCAAAATAACTTTCCATAATAGAATTCATAACCTTATGTATTTCCTTATTATCAGGGAAATACTCGGTTAGCGTTTTAAAATACTTGATGGCCTCATCAAACTGATTATGCGTGTAATGAAGAATGCCGCCGTTGACCAGAATTGCCGCTGTTTTTTCATCAAACGGAAACAGTTTTATGTAATTATCATATGCTGCAGCCAGCCATCTTTCAGCCTGGGTAAACGGTATTGGCTCTGCTGTTGCGCCGTCTGCAGATCCTCCGTTTTCCGTTGAAACGGCTGACGCGGGCTGTTGTTTCTGTTCCTGACGGATCAGACTGTCCGCGACCACAATGGCATTCTCCGCGGCATCCTGTATAGTCGCCAGCCCCTTTTCACCTGCGAACTTTTCGTATTGATCCCCCTGATAAACGAGACTGATAGTCAGGTATTCCTTTAATGCATCTTCATAATCCTGCAGTTCGGTATCGAGGATCAGAGCCATGTTCCAGCGAATCATATAGGCATAAAGATCTTCCGGATAATGATTCAAATAGGTCTGAGCCAGTTCAACCGCTTTTTCGAAAAGCGTTCTGTTTTTATAGGTTTTTGCATCCCGGATCAGGCTTTGAATATTCTCACGCAGGGCCTGTTCAGTCAGCCTGTAAGTAGAGAGTTTCAACTTATCATCATCTGTCGCTTCCCACCAGGTACTCTCCGGTTTATACATCATAAAGAGCTTTTGTCTTGCTTCAAATGCCAGTGTTTCCTGTTTGAGCAGTTTATATGAATCGATGATCTTTTTCTGAAATTTGGGTGCATCCGGTGAATGGGGTGCATAGTCCAGAAGGGCCTGATATGCGGATACCGCATTCCTGTATTCCTCTTTCTCCTCTTTATAGATATCACCCAGTTTCTCCATAACAGCATCACCCCAGTCGGGATCACCTATTTTGCCGAGGTATTTCCGGGCATTGGCCGGACCACCGAAATCAACAAAACTGATCGCTATATACTCCAGAGCTTCATCACGAAGATCTGTCCGCTTTTCATTTTCTGTCCCGACAGATGGTTCCGAACCCTCCACAATCATGGTAAAGTAGCTGATCGCCTCGGGATACTGATCAAGCCTGTAATGACTCCAGCCCAGCTTATATAAACTTTCATCATAACGTGGACTGTTCTTGTATTTCGTAACCCGCTCATAATAATCAATAGCTCTGTAAATATCATTAATTGGCGGATTGAAATAGTATTCACCCAGACGCATCAGGGCCTCGGGAACGTACTTGCTGTCTGAAAAATCATTAATGAGATGCTGATAAATCTGATTGGCACGATTATGATCGCCCATTTCTTCAAAAAGAAAGCCCTTACTGTAAACTGCATCGTCCACCAGATCACTTTGAGGAAATTCGTCAACAATTCGCTGATACATTTCCATAGATTTGGCATATACGATGCGCGGCTCCTCGGGAAGCTCGACCAATTCTCCCCTCTCGTACAGTTCAAGCTGCTCATCATACTGCTCGAGACGGGCAAAATAATCATCCTTTTCCCTGTAATAATACAAGTCGGCCAGTCTGATCAGAACATCATCAATCACTTTGGATTCCGGACTTGAAAGCAGAAGCCGTTCACCATCATCAATCCCCCTCTGAATCAGCGTCTGTTTTTCATTCTGATACGCTTCCAGTTCCTGCATGTAATACGCTTTATAACTTTGAATTTCAGGCAGAGAGAGATCCCAGTAGGCTGAATCGCCAGGTGCCGGCTGAGCTTCAGCGGTCAGGAAAGTCCCGATACACAGCCAGAGTATGAAGAAAAATGTGATCAAGGACCTATTCATTCTGACCTGTGCCCCCGGATTTTGGCTTTTCTTCGAGATGACCCGCTGGAGATTCCTGCTGCTGTTTATAAAAATATTCAACTTTAAAAAAGCGTTCTTTTTCAAGCTGCTCTTTCTTGTCCGCTTCTTTACGCATCTGTTCTTCTATCTTGACGACATCATCCAGTAACCCCTGAATTCTGCCCTGCAGGTCCTTTCTCTTTGCGGAATAAACATGATCCAGAGCCGCAATGGTCTGAGATATCCCGGCTATTTTTGCTTCCACTTCCTTAATTCTTGAGAAATTGATATTGCTGATACCATATCCACTGAAACTTGCCCATTGATCCAGGTCCAGTTTGATATCCTGTGGAAAATTTTCCCTCAGCCAAACTTCATACTGATTCAGACGGCCGTAATAATCCTCAAGCTCCGTCTTCTTCATTTCCATCTGAACCATAATGGAAAAATGACCCTTTGAAACAGCCTCTTTGATCAATTTTTCAGCATTTTGAATATCCACTTTGGTTCTTTCTTTTTCGCGCAGCGTCTCTGTAATCAGGGACCGGCACAGATACCTCAGGTATTCCGCCATTCCCATCCTCTGAATAATTGGATCATCATAATATCCGCGGTCCGATCCGGACGATGAGCGTGAATGTTCATTTAAGGTAACAATAAGCTCACTTTTCAACCCCCGGATGGTTCTTAACAAATCATTGCGCTGATTGAGCCTGGCCTGCTTTTCCATACCTTCCAGATTTCGGATTTCCTCTTTCAATTTCTTTTCCTGATTGGTTTCTGAATCAGATCGGTTCTGGTCCGCAACAGACCACTCATCCTCTTTTCCGGAGTGTAGAAACGCGCTGACTTTTTTTACTTCTGAAAGGATTTCATTATACCGGCTGTGAAGCGCAGCGGCCTCCCACTGCTCCAGCTCATTCATTTCATCAGATCCGGCCGGGCTGCCTGCTGCAATCTCATCAGCCTGGCTGACCCGCTGTCCTGCAATATAAACCTGACGCAGATTATCCATGGCCCTGTCTGTATGACCGAGCACTTCATTTGAACTTGCGGCAAGAACCTTGGCTTCATACGAATAATTCGAAAGGAGTGAGTTCTGAAGCAATCCCTCAACATTCTTCAGGGTTTCATCATGTTGTCCGGAACGGTATGTACTCCAGGCTTTTGCGATCAGGGTCAAATCATAATGGCTGTGATCCCTTGAAACCCTTTCAAAATAATTCATGGCCGGCTGATTTTCCCCGCGTTCATAATAAATCAATCCCAGTTTCAGCAACGCATTATTTCTGATCTGAAAAAGCATGGGGTCATTTTTGAATTGAACCCGTAATTCCGACAATGTCTGATAAACAGAAATGGCATTGTCCTCCTGGTTCAAATTGGAATGACAGGCAGCAACCAGATAGCGGGCGGAATAATAATAGGATGTCTGTTGAGGGACATTCTGTAAAATATGAAGGGCCGAACCGTAATGACCCGACTTAAAATAAGCATAACCTGTCAGATAGGTTATAACACCCAGCGATTCCACATCGATACGGCTCTTTTGATACAGCAGCGTCTGATAATTTTCAAAAATCGCCGCTACGTCACCGTAAATAAAATGAATTCCGATAACCCGCATCAGGGCTTTGATTCGAAAACTGGATTTGGGGTAGTCCTTTATAAGCTGTTCATATCCGGCCAGTGCCTCATCCATATAATTCAAACCGTAGCAGGATTCGCAGTAATAATACTGTACGTCATCCAACTGCGATATATTTGAATAGGTATTCAGAACATCTTTCAGCTGCATGCGAGCCAGAGCAAAATCTCCTTCAGAAAAAGTTTCAAGTGCTGTACGCAGGTCTCGCTGGAACATCCGTCTTTTCTGCCCGGCATTGGCTGTATTGATCAGTTTGATTCTTAAAAAATTATACTGAGTCATTTTATGCATATAATCCAGAAGCCTGTTGTACTTCCATTGATCAAAAAGCGCTTCAGCTCTTTCCATGTTTCCCAGATCTGAATTAACAGGATCCTCTGCGACAGATACTCCGGTTTTATTATTGACGTTGTTTGTTGACACATCTGCTTTTTCAGAGATTTCAATACTGGCCTGATTAATACCGGTTTGACGCTGAATCACCCTGCCCACCTGACTTTTAAGCTTGCTTAATTGTTCCAGGGCCTCAAAATCAACGGTCTGTCTGGCTCTTTTCTCAAGCCTCTGAATTTCATCCAGAAGATCGGCCAGAACCATCATCTCTTCTGTATATTCCTGAGCCAGTACTTCTTTCGGAGAAAGCAGCAGATTAATACCCATATCGGATGGTTCAACGCCCTCATCCCGCCTTGACCATAATTCATCATTCACATTTTCAGCAATATTGAGAAGAAATTTTTCCTTATCAATCATGGTTTGAAGAAATTCCTCTTTCCGCAGTTTCAGATAATAATCAAGCTTACCATCTTCTATGGTTTCCAATGCTCCGAATACATTACGGCAGGCACTGAGAAACAAAATAAACATTAGTAAAAACACCATATTGTTGCGATTTCTCCGGTCTATGCTCAGTTTGTACCGTGAATGAAAATACGGAAGTCTGAAAATATAGGATGTTGTATTCCTGAAAAAGGTCATAAAATGTTCCAAAATTTAAAAATTGATCGTTGCCGGGCCAATATTTCCTTGATCTTTCATAATGAGAATGGACAAATTCCATCTGATCGCAAATTACAGCCACATTGCGTCGGGAAATTGTACGAAAATCAACCAATTAGAGGTTGTTTTACATTCTGTAACGGGGAAAATGCAAATTTAGTGCCTAAAAACAGAAAAAGCAGAAAGAAATCAGGTGGATGACACAGGGCGTTTCTGCCGCCTGACCGCCGATTTTTCTGCTTTAAAAATATGTAAACCAAACACCGATGAATATTGATTTTCATCAGTTTAATATTTCAGCTTTATAAGCCCTCATAATGATGATATATTTAATGTCTACTGACCATCCGCACCGTTTATTAAGGCGCTGAAGGCAGTGCAATCATCGCGAAAATCATCACAAAAAGCGCAACGGTTTCAATAACCCCCACAACCATAATATAATTGGCAAATCCTTTTCCTGTTTCTGCCAGCGCATCCGATGCCTTGGCACCGGCTTTACCCTGCATATAGGCTGAAAGACCAATGGCAATTCCTGCTACCGCACCGATCAGAATGGGCCAGCCCATACCGATACCTTCCCAGTAGGCATTCAGAATTTGATTTCGGAGAATAAAGCCGTAAATCACCTGGGTCAGAGGGGCTCCCACAAACGCAACCAGTAAAAACGGGGCGGTTTTATTCTGAAGATAGGCTTTTTTCCATGCGCCAATGGCTGCCATACCGGCAACACCTGTACCCAGGGCTGAACCGATCGCACCAAAAACCAGAGATAAATTCATATCACCTAAACTTGTCATTACGCTGTTCCTTTCTGATTAATAAATAGTCACTTTTTATAGCCATAATTTATGATTCTTTAAACGGTTCATAGGGCATACCCGTCCATTCCTGTCCCATATGACCGGAAAATTCCAGCATATTCAAACGGACACCATGCACCATGACGGACATCATTCCGAGGACAATATTCAATCCGTGACCCAGAATCAGTACCACTGGAGCGAATACGCCACTGGCCATATCATTAAAACTGGCTGCCACAGTTACGCCTGCCAGTCCCACTGCAAATAAACGGATATAGGAAACGATATCAGAAAATGCACTGATGATATCCTGAATGGAATTGGCCACAGTCCCCAGAAAACTGCCCAGCATTTTGATTGGATTCTTCTGAAAATTGGTAAACAGACCGACCATCGAAACGCCGGCCACAAACAAAACCATGGCAAAACGCGGAAATGGTTTTGAAAGCACCAGCAGATCCACCACAAAAAACATAGCCGAACAAATTAAAATCCATCCCAGCTCAGCCACTGCTTTCAATCCGGGTAATTTTTTCAGAAAAGCGATAAAATGGGCAACAGTCAGGTGCAACAGTCCAAGCATAAATGAAAAACGCATCATAAACAGAGTGGCTTCTCTGGATTCATTAAAACTGAACATGGGTTCAATGATAAACCGGTTTAACGGCGGCCAGGCCGCAATGGCGCGTGATCCGAACCATGTCCCTGTTAAAAGGCCCCATATAATGGTGGTCACACTTAAAACATAGAACAGAGCGAACGGTTCAAACGGCGCCCTCCGGTTTTTTGACCGGAGATAAGCTGTGGCCAGCAGAAAGACAACCCCATAACCGGCATCGCCGATAATCATGGCATAGAACAGGCTGAAAAACAGCAAAAATACAAAACTGACATCTATTTCATGATAACCGGGTAAAGTACCCATAAATTGAAAAAGCGGCTCGATAATTCTTGATATTTTTTTATTCTTCAGCAGTGTAGGCACTTCCAGCGGATTTTCCGGATCTTCAAGAATGATTCCCCATCCGGACGCAGCAGATTCATTTTTTAAATCATTGATCCGATTCTCGGGACAAAAACCCTGAACATAAGCAAAAGGATCTTCCATCCCCATACCGGCCGCGACAAAACCCAGTTCCAGCTGTTTCTGCAGATCGGCCAGGATCCCGGTTATTGCGTCTGTATAGGCACGATAGCCATTCTTTAATTTTATCATTTTCTGCTTTTCTGAATTCAGATATCGGATCTCTTTATCGATATCCCCGGCTTCAATATCCGGCAGCCGGATTTCCTTCAAATCCAGCTTGTCTTCCTCTGACTCGGCAAACTGAACCAGATACACCGCACTGTCTTCATGAAGCACCTTGATCATTTTTTCATCAGGCAATTTTTTAACCGTTTTTTTGTCGGCCTGGAAAAGCCAAACATGAAGACCTTTCTCTGCGAGAAGCCGTAAGGATGAAGCAGACGGATCTCCCCACTGTTTCAGGAATGCCCTCCGGGTCCGCGCCTCCTCCAGTGCTGCCTCCGTTTCAGCCATCTTTTTATCCAGATCGACAATCTCATTGACCAGATCACCTGCTTCGTTTTTTAATTTTTTCTGTTTGCCGGGCGCTTCTGTTTTTAAAAAATTCAGCGCTTTTTTAGAGGCTGTAATCCGGTTTTTTATCGCATCCACATCCTCGGATACGGGCGGTTGACTGTGTTTAATATGCAGAACACCCAGTTTGCGTAATTTTTTCAAAGCCGGTGTCTTTTCTCCGGCGCTGATTAAAAGGGTGACTTTTTTCATCGGCTCAATCATACCTGACCCGCTTTCTTCTTCTCAATTTTGGATTTTGCGATCTTTCCGCGAACCACTTCCGCTGTGCTCTGATCACCCAGAAAAATTCGTATCACCCGAATGTTTTCTCTGGCTTCAGGTATTTTCACTTCTTCAAAAAGTTTGATCCTCTGAATGGTTGTCCTCAGCTCCTCCCGGACAATAGCCATCTGCTGCTCTGCAATTTGAATGGCCGCGTATCGTTTCATCTGTTCCTGACATAAATCAACAGCCGTATCCACCCAGAATGGTATTTCAAAAAAATCATAAGGAACTGTTTCAAACTCAAGGTCCTTAAATATCGGAATGTCGATCCCTGCGATATTGCCTTCATCCAGATGGAGTTCCCGGACACGGATCATTTCATTTAAATCCACATCTTCAGCCATGACACCCACCCATTTCGATACGGATGTTTCTGTCTGGCTGATTTCCGAATTCAGCTTATCCGCTTCCTGCTGGATCCGGATAATTTCCTGCAGCAGCTGTTTCTTCTTCAGCTCCAATGTGGGCAGATAACGGGTAAACCGTTTCAAATCATCTTTCTGCTTCTTTAATTCATTTTTTGTCAGTCTGATTTTTGCCATGGCATATTCTCAAAAATCCGGATAACTCTCTGTGGTTATTTTTCAGTTGTCTGTTTTTCGGATTTTTTCTCTTTTTTACCGTTTTTCGGCCAGAACTTCTTAATCAGCTCGGAACGAAGACCCGTTTCCTCTGATTGAAAACATTCTGCCAGAATATCCCAGCCGCGGCTCAATGCGTCCTCAAGCGGAATATTTACGGAAAGATCCATCATCTGAGTTTCAAAAAGATGACCATATTTAAGCAATTTATCGTCCCAGGGACTCATCCGGAAGCCCATGGATTTCTTTTCCAGGGTTTCCAGGTACTGCGCATATAATTGAATCATACCGTCCATAATGGCACGATGATCCTCACGGGTATCCTTGTTAACCTGCTGTTTCAGACGGCTGAGAGAACCGAAAGGTTCAATGCGGCCGTTCCGAAGATAGAACTGTCCTTCTGTAATATACCCGGTATTATCAGGAACCGGATGTGTGACATCATCACCCGGCATGGTGGTTACGGCCAGCGTGGTAATAGCGCCTGCACCTTCAAAATCAACCGCTTTTTCATAACGGCGGGCCAGCTGACTGTACAGATCGCCGGGATAGCCCCTGTTGGAAGGAACCTGCTCCATGGTAATGGCGATTTCTTTTAAAGCGTCCGAGAAGTTGGTCATATCGGTTAAAAGAACCAGTACCTCTTTACCGTTGAGCGCAAACTGTTCAGCCACAGTCAGACACAGATCGGGAACCATCAATCCTTCAACAACCGCTTCATTGGCTGTTTGTATGAAAAAGATGGACCGGTTGAGCGCTCCGCCCTCTTCCAGTGCATTTTTAAAATACATGTATTGATCAAATTTGAGACCGATACCTCCGAGAATAATCATGTCCACTTCCGCCTGAAGGGCTATTCTGGCAAGCAGTTCATTATACGGTTCACCTGAAACTGAAAAGATGGGCAGTTTCTGTGAAGCGACAAGAGAGTTGAATACATCGATCATCGGTATGTTGGTCCGTATCATCCGGCGCGGAATGATGCGTTTGGCCGGATTAACCGACGGACCGCCGATCTCAATAACGTGTTCGGTGATGGCGGGTCCATTGTCTCTGGGTTGACCGCTGCCGTTGAATATCCTGCCCAGCATATTATCAGAAAATGAAACCTGCATGGGATGGCCGAGAAACCGGACCTCATCGGTTGTGGATATACCACGGCTGCCGGCAAAAACCTGAAGGGATACGATATCATCTTCCAGCTTGATCACCTGGGCCAGAGATTTCCCCCGTTGTGTGCTGACCTCGGCGAGCTCTTCATAGGACACATTTTCGGCTTTAACCGTTATCACATTGCCAACAACACTCAGGATTCTATTGTATACTTTCTTCATAGATATTATTTCCTTTGATCATCTTTTCCGTTTGTTTTTTCACTGATCAGCGTCTGAATCGTTTTTTCCTGTTTTTTAAACGCGTCAGATCCCATCTCTATATAATTCCAGTCAATACACTTTTGACGTAAATCATAGAAAAATTTCCTTGCATCCTCTTTATCCGCAAATGCAAATTCCGCTTTGAGAATTTTGTAAATAAAATCTGAAATATAACGTTGCCGTTCAGGCGCGGTGGCTGCATCCACTTCGTCAAATGCATTCTGCTGAAGGTAAACGGCGTCCAGAAATTCGGATTTCAGATAGAGTACAAAATCCTCCAGAGAGGTCCCTTCTTCCCCGACAACCATCATCATGTTATACACATCCGTACCACGCTGTAAATATTGTTTGGCATTTTCAATGATCTCGCGGTCAACAAAACTGACATATTTAGACCAGCTATCGAGCGGATGAATGGCCGGGAACCTCCGTGCATTGGAACGCTCACGCGACAATCCATGAAAAGCGCCGACCACTTTCAGGGTTGATTGTGTAACCGGCTCTTCAAAATTACCGCCCGCCGGACTGACTGTCCCGCCGATGGTCAAACTGCCCTGATTGTTATCATAAAGTTCCACCAGTCCGGCACGTTCATAAAACTCTGCAATACGTGATTCCAGATAGGCTGGAAATGCCTCCTCGCCGGGTATCTCTTCAAGACGACCGGACATTTCACGCATTGCCTGTGCCCATCGTGACGTCGAATCGGCAAGTAAAAGAACATCAAGCCCCATCTGTCTGTAATATTCACCCAATGTGGTTGCTGTATAAACGGAGGCCTCTCTGGCCGCCACAGGCATGGAGCTTGTATTTGCAATAATAATGGTTCTTTCCATCAGAGAGCGGCCGGTGCGAGGATCCGTGAGTTCCGGAAACTCACGCATGGTCTCAACAATTTCTCCGGCTCTTTCACCGCAGGCTGCAATAATAACAATATCCACATCCGCATAACGGCTGGTAATCTGCTGAAGCACCGTTTTTCCGGCGCCGAAGGGACCCGGAATACAATAGGTTCCGCCTTTGGCCACAGGGAAAAAAGTATCAATGATACGGACTTTTGTTGTCAGCGGTTCTGTGGGCATTATTTTTTGTCTGTAACTGGAAATGGGTATCTTGACCGGCCAGTCAAACCGCATGCTGATACCGGTCTTTTTACCTTTACTGTCCTTAATGGTCGCCACGGTTTCAGTAATATTATAATCACCTTCCTCAACGACAGAATCCAATGTGTATTCATCATGGAGATAAAAGGGCACCATGATACAGTGTTTAAAGTGGGATTCGGGAACATGTCCCAGTATGGAGCCGCCCCGTACCGGCTCACCCTTTTTCACAGACGGTTTAAAGTGCCATTTCTGCTCCGAATCAAGTGCCTCGAGGATGACACCCCTCGGCAGGAAAAAACCATGTTTTTCCGCCAGTTTGGGCAGGGGATTCTGAAGGCCGTCATATATCCGGCCCAGAAGACCCGGACCCAGCTGAACACCCAGCAATTCACCGGTAAACTCGACTTTATCTCCCACCACAAGTCCCTTGGTATTTTCAAAGACCTGCAAAAAGGCTTTGTTGTTCTGTATTCTCACCACTTCAGATTTCAGCCGCTCCTTACCGCGGATCGCATATCCAACCTCATTTTGAATGATGCTCCCCTCAAAAGCGACGGTCAGCATATTACCGTTAATACCTGTTATTGTACCTGACTTTTGCACCATACCATTTCCTTATTGATTTGTATGACCGGTTCTTTCCGCAGATTGACTGGCAACATCCGTATTGCTTTGGGAATTGTTCTGTTGATTATTCTGCGTAACCTGACGGAATTTTTCCAAGCCTTTATCCTTGTCAAAACGGGAAAGACGGTCCATCATTTGAAGTTTTATATAGTAAGAAATACACGAAGACAGATCGAAATGATGTTCTCTTTCCAGTTCGTCCAGAACCTTCCAGCGAAAATTCATCAGTTTCTTTTCGATCTCCAGCGGATTACCTTCTTTAACCAGGGCTTGAGGAAACAGCTGCGATTTATACTCCTGTCCTTCTTTTCTGGATTGACGCCATCGGACCAGCTCACTTTGAAACCGCTGATCAAAGTTCCGGTAGCGGCACCAGAGTATCGGCTTTTGCAGATCGTCCGTTCCTGTTTTCCATGAGACCTGGCGAAGCATTTGATAATCTTTTCCGGACAGCCATTTCCCGGCCTCTTCAAGAAACCGTTCAATTGTTATCGGCATTGCCCGGTCAAAGAACAGGGCGGGCAGCTGGGAAATCAGATAATAATACTTATCCATTTTCCCCGTCCAGTATTTCTTTGATCTTGGGATTCAGGTACTGTTTCAGCAGATCCGCAACGGTTTCATCTGAAAAATCATAATAGACATCACCGTCTTTTAATCCGATCCGGAACCCATCTGCAATTTCTGGACTCACCTTGAGGACCAGCGTATTTTTCAATTCCGACTTAAGACTTGAAAAAAGGACCTTTTCAAGCTGTTTTTTATCCTTCTGGCTGATTGTGACCTCGATATCCTTCCCGGGTTTCCAGTTTTCAATCATTTTCATGATAAGCTGTTTCAGAAAAGCTGCATCCATGGTCTCACTGACTTTATGCTTTAATGCCTGACCAAAAAGAGCCTGAATCCTGCTTTTCAGCTGCAGTTCTGCGTCGCGAACAGCCTGCTTTACTGCAAGCTCGGCATTTTTTTGAAACTGATTTGTCTGTGCATCGGCTTTTTGAAGCCTGGTTTCAGCTTCTTTATCCGCCTTCTCCAGAATCGAAGCCGCATCCTTTTCTGCTTTACGCAGAATGGCATCGGACTGCTTTTGCGCTTCTTCCACACCTTCTTTTTTCAGTTTTTCAATCAGACTCCCTAATTGCACTTCCATGAAAATATCCCCTTTATTGTCAAATGCTAACCTGTTGATCGAAATTGTTAATATTTACCGCCATCATCAAGAACAGCTTCATTTAAAAAAAATGCAGAACCCATTAATATATATTTTCAATTGAAAAATCCAAGTTAAAATTCTGTTAAATTTTCATACCGGAAAACAGACACCCGGTACGTCTGTTTCCTGAAAGGACATATTGAAACGAACCGCTTCACATCTAACAGTCTGACACTGAATACACGGGAATATAAAATTGATCAGTCCCCTTCCGGCTTTACGGAAGGCTGCGTTTTGGCTACACCGTTTTTCATACTGCATTTCCCCTCAAAACTGGCACCTTCGTCCACAACAAGTCTTGCCGCCTGAATATCTCCCAGAATGACCGCTTTTGATTCGAGAAATACTTTATCCTGAGATTTAACATTGCCTATAACCTTTCCCGCCAGCAGCACATTCTTCGCCTTGATATTTCCCTGAACCTCACCATCTCTTCCCACCACCACTGAATCCGTCGCCTGAATGTTGCCGGTCACTTTTCCATCAATTCTAAGGCTGTTTTGAACATGAATATCTCCTTCGATCGCTGTGCCTTTACCGACCATTGTGCTCAATTCTCCACCTTTTCCAAATTCGGATGTTTTGATCGTCTTCACGATGGACTCCTTTTTGAAATAATGACCTGTTTTTATTCCCCATTGAAGCAATTTTTGTATGCTGTCCCTGAGATTCATTACCGGTCTCCCAGACAATATAAATAACCGTCTCTTGATCCGATATATACTTTTCGATTATGTACAATCGGCGTTGATTCAAATGTCCGACCGCTGATCCGGTCCAACAATGTGAAATTGGTTCCGCCGTTGTATTCAAATAGATAGAGGCCGGAATACCCCGCCGCTATCAGTTTGTTCCCCACAAAAATGGGTGTCGAAATTGAGGGGCCGATATATTTTTTAAAAATGAGTACCGGTAAAGGGTAGAGATGTTCCTGCCGGGGACCGAACACCCTCTCTTTTCCTGCATCAATATTTTTGTACCGGACAACATACAAGTATCCGTCAATTCCGGTAAAAGCGGCCAGGTAGGGATCATCTGCCTGTCTGGTCAAATCATTCACACAGACCGAACCGATAACACCTCCCGTCCAAAGCTCAACCTGTTTATCAAGTGTAGGAAAAAACCATTCCACCGCCTCGGAAGGACTTCGGGAAGGATTTAATTTCAACACACCGCCTCGACCCTGAATATATTGTTTTTCAACAGTTACCAGAAGACATGAATCACTGGTTACAACCGGGGAACCATCCATATCTGAACCGATATAAAAATCCCAGTCAATACGGCTGCTGTCAATATGATATCCGTATACGTGTCCTGATCCGGCTGCAATATAGATATGATTGTTTAATACGCACGGAGAAGCTTCAGTGACCAGATTACCTCCATGCCGAAGGACATCCGTTTGGGTATATAACGGCCACACATCATAAAGGTAGGGTTGCCATGCACCATCCAATTTCAAAGCAATTTCCGGATCCGGATCCATGGCCACAAAAGTACCATTCTCTAAACCGATATATGCTGTATTGCCCACAATTACAGCAGATCCATCCACATCTCTGCTGTAACTACGGGTCCTCGGTACGTTCAAACGCCACAGCTCTTTGCCGGTAATATATGAAACAGCCCGATAACTGGGGACAAAAGGAGCATCCAGATAAGACCGGGTACCCAGGCGGCTTCCCTGAAGAATGATGAGTCTGTTTTGAATATCCGACGCTTCCTCATTGATCCACAGGGTGCCTGTCCCCTTTATAACATCGTCAAATGCATATTGCCAGAGAACTTGTCCCGTTCCGGCATCAATTTTCTTTAAATGGTGATCAAAAGCCCCAATGATTAAAAAAGGCCGTCCATTTTCCTCAAGCAACAAAGGCTGTCCTGTCCAGCCGCTTCCGGCCCACACCTTTTTCCCGATCTTTCTGGAGATAACTGTGGTCCCATGTCCAAGATAGGTTTTCCATATCATGTTCAACGCTGAAGGTGCTTCATTGCCGTAATAATTTCTCTGCCAGCTTCCCAGATAGGTACCAATCTCAATACAGATATCCGTCGATTGGCTTTGGTCAAAGCCTTTATCATTTTGGGCGACCACCTGTATGCTGAAAAAAAGCCCTATTATCAAAGAACAGATAGAGTAACACACTGTATTAATTAATTTATATCAATTTTTCGACTTTGCATGGCATAAATAAATTTTTCAGGATCCAGAGGCTTGCTGTCCTTCCAGATTTCAAAATGTAGATGAGGAGCTGAACTGAATCCTGAACTGCCGACCAGAGCCACAATTTGTCCCTTGCGGACCATGTTTCCCTGTGAGACCAACAGACGCATCGCATGGGCATAATATGAGAAAAATCCCTGTTTGTGCGAAATCACAACCACATTGCCAAAATCGGGTGTCCATGCAGCAAAAACCACCATGCCGGCACCTGAAGCCCTGACATGCGTTCCTTTTTTCGCTGCGATATCAATACCCAGATGACTTCTTCCAACATACCAGCCGCCCTCCTGAAATCGGGTGGTTATCAGACCCTCGACAGGCAGCATTGTGGGTAAATATTCAGGATCGAAAAATCCGCTGTTTCCCTCAGAAAGGCGTAGCAGCTGATTCTGCAGTAAATCGGAAGTGGTTTCTGTCTGATCTTCTATTTGAGCCCAGGCTTCGGCAAAAATCCGGTTATCCGGTTTGGCAATTTCTTCATGGCTTGTGCCGATCTCCGAACTTCCCTGCAGACCAAGAGGAACACCAAAGGCCTGGCGGATTTTTTTTTCGGTCTCCCGAATTTCTGCAAACTCGGCAGCAATTTGCTCAATTTTCTTGTTCCGGGTTTTATAATCTTTATTTTCCACATTGAGTGCCCGATTGACTTTTCTGAGATGAAAAAGCTGGAAATAGGACAGCGCCCCGATGAGAACATGAAGACCGAGCAGAATCAGGATAATCATTAAAACACGTCCCCTGGCGTAACTCATGCTCATGCTTTTCGGCTCCTGTTCCTGATCCGGGACAAAAATGATAGAGAAAAAACGCTGTCGCTTACGCTTTTTCATTTCTACGACTCCATGGCTTTATGTACGAGATCAAGAATCCGGTCGAGATCATCTGAAGAATAATACATAATTTCAATCTTGCCGCCCTTCCCTGAACTGCGAACCCTGACTTTGGTCGCAAAGGCCATTCGCAGCTGCTCTTCGATCTCTGCTGTAAAAGACGATACTCCGGATTCTTCCTTTTTAGCACCTGATTTGGATGAATCGGATTCCTGACCTTTGCGGACCGCATCCTCAACTTTTCTGACGCTCCATCCCTGCTGGACCACTTTCTTCCACATTTTAATCTGGGCAGTAGCGGTTGCCAGACCCATGATTGCCCTTGCATGTCCCATACTGATTTCATCGTTCTGAAGACTCTTCTGAATTACATCGGGAAGTTTAAGCAGACGGATAAAATTGGTAACTGTGGCTCTGTCTTTCCCCACTTTCTGGGCAATGGCATCCTGGGTTAAATGATAGGCGGCTTGAAGTTTCTGATAGGCCTTGGCGGTTTCAATGGGATTCAGATTTTCCCGCTGAATATTTTCAACCAGAGCCAGTTCCAGCATCTGATCGTCGGATTCGACATCCATAACATAAGCTGGAATACGCGATATACCAAGTTCCTGTACGGCCCGCAGACGGCGCTCGCCGGCAATGAGTTCATACCCGTTGTCCGAGAGCCGGACTGTTATTGGCTGTATAATACCGTTTTCAAGAATAGACTGTTTTAACTGATCCAGACGCTCACGGTCAAAATCGAGGCGCGGCTGAAAAGGATTGGCCTGAATTTTAGCAATCTCGATTTCGGCAAGCGATTCCGTACGGCCATCCGCATTATCCTCTTCTGAAATTTGAGGAATCAGTGCTTCCAAACCCTTGCCAAGCCTTTTATTTTTCATGCTTGATGACCTCCTCGGCAAGTTCCATATACTCTTCCGTACCGGAGCAGATGGCATCATACAGAATGACCGGTTTCCCGAAACTCGGGGCTTCACTCAAACGTACATTGCGATGAATGATCGTACGAAATACTTTATCCCCGAAAAATTTCTTAACATCATCCGAAACCTGGTTGGCCAGATTCAATCTGCTGTCAAAAAGGGTTAAAAGCACCCCTTCAATTTTAAGATGTTTATTTAGGTGTTTTTGCACCAAACGAATGGTTTTTAGAAGCTGGCTCAATCCTTCCAGAGCGTAATATTCACATTGAATGGGAATTAGTACCGATTCCGCAGCTGTTAAACTGTTGATGGTCAGCAGACCGAGTGAGGGTGGACAATCCACGAAAATATACTGATAGGTCTTCGAGAGCTCTTCCAAAGACCTTTTTAATATCTTTTCACGTTCAAGAACATTCACCAGCTCAAGTTCAGCACCCACCAGTCGGATACTTGCCGGTACGATATCCAGACAGGGTATTTCCGTCCTGTGAACAGCTTCTTTTATGCCGCCGTCTTTCAGAAGAACTTCATAAATACTGTTCTCAACCGTGGTATGATCGATGCCCACACCGCTTGTGGCATTGGCCTGCGGATCCATATCCACAAGCAGCGTTTTTCTTTCGGAAACAGCGATACATGCTGCCAGGTTGACTGCGGTTGTGGTTTTCCCCACACCGCCCTTCTGATTTGTAATGGTAATTATTTTGGCCACGATATTCTCTATATTTTCAGAGTTTTTAATATACAATTTTCTAGAATGAATTGCAAGGCCATAAAAAGATGATCTATCCGTTATCTAAAGCAAAAATCAATTGGACCGACCGTAATAAGGACTTATTTGATTATAGTGATATAATTAGTAAATGTTCCAAAAAGTATGGAAAAACCGGACTGGCGGGAGGGCAAAAATTTTAATTCATACTCTGTATAAATAAACGACTGTCAAAAAAAAAGGCACCCGATGGTGCCTGATTAAGTCAGTTTTTCCAAAGCGCCTGACCGGATACATTCGGTGCAGACTTTAATCCGCCTGGTGGATCCTTGTACGGTGACCTTGACCCGTTTTAAATTGGGAAGCCAGCGTCTTTTACTTACATTGTGGGCATGGCTTATTTTGTGCCCGTAAAGAGGACCTTTCCCACAAATATCACAACGTCGTGCCATTTTATGCCTCAACTTTTTCCTTTATAACATCCGAGCAATCAGTATACAAAATAATTTATAAAAAAGCAATACAGAAATGCGGGAAAGTGGAATTCGGCTATAACTTCCCATTTTATTAATTTCTGTTTGTTTTAATGTCTAATCTTCCCTAACTTTCACTACCTGCCAATGCAATGCAAATACACCCCATCACAAGGGGCTTTAGCCCCTTGTGATAATAGAAACTTTATTCCATTACAATTTAGGCTTTAGCCCCTTGTGATAATAGAAACTTTTTTCCATTACAATTTAGGCTTTAGCCCCTTGTGATAATAGAAACTTTTCCCCATTACAATTTAGGCTTTAGCCCCTTGTGATAAGAGTAACTTTT
>Ga0272441_10005205_pt1 | contig 22842 bp, 20 predicted proteins | sample SSMProp6N_FD_193582 | JGI IMG/M metagenome (GOLD analysis project Ga0272441, IMG submission 193582) | Marine sediment archaeal communities from Little Sippewissett salt marsh, Falmouth, MA, United States - SSM-Prop-6N | ecosystem: Environmental > Aquatic > Marine > Wetlands > Sediment ... | reverse complement strand
GGCATCGGCGTGAAAGGACAGAGCCAGGTCACGGGCGATAACGGTGGGTGATAGCCGGTGCAGACAGACAAAGAAATAAAGAATGCATATAATGGCCAATATGGCCCAACGGTAAATTTTAAAAGCCTTCATTGCTATTTACAGTTTCTATCTGTTGTAGTGGCGAGGGTCGATAATTTCCCGTTACGTTTTTTGCATACAAGTATTGGTTATTTGGTTCTTTGAAATCATACATAATTTCTATGATTGAAGGAAAATATCTCCGTGCATTCCGGATTTGCGCTCTCACCCGTCGCATCCTCTCGGTGAAAACCTTCCCCTTATGCTGCTCGCACGTGACAAACAGGTTGCAAGGATTTAAACAACAAGACCACACTCACTATGGACAATCACCGAATGCAACAAAATGCAACTCGATAACGATTTTTGTCTGGACTTGTAGCAGGAAGAGCTTTTCCTCTTCCTGCTACAGATCATATTTTTTGTAACAGCAATAGCCGCGATCCATACCATCCGTTTTTTCGATGGAACGGAACCGATTGATAGTGGACCATTTGCCTAATTTCCCTCAATACAAAGAAATTATTCATTAATATGTCTTGCGCCTACTTACTCTAACAAATAATCTGTTAAGATCGAGTTAAATCGATGGATCACCGTTCAAATACTAATTTGCCATTGATAAAGGTCTTCTGGACCTTAATATCTTTGAGTTGCATGGAATCAATGGCCAGTGGGTTCTGATCAAGAACGATCAGGTCGGCATATTTTTCCGGGCTGACGGTTCCTAAACGGTCTTCAGCAAAATGGGCATAGGCTCCATTGACGGTATACAGCTTCAATGCGTCGGGAACACTGATGCATTCATCGGGACTAATGGTGTCACCGCCTATTGTCTTTCTGGCTACGGCTGCCCACATAATGTACCAGGGATTTCCGTCGGTTACCGGACGGTCTGAGCTGGCAGCAACGGAGATTCCTTTGTCCAGCATGGTTTTTACCGCTACAGTGTTTTTAAGGCGTTCGGGGCCGATGTTGCTGATCCAACTGTCTCCCAGGTAGTATATGAAGCCCGGCTGAACGATAGCCATGATGTTGAGTTTCTCCATCCGGTCCAACAGATCAGGCCGGGGAACTGCCATGTGTTCTATCCGGTGGCGATGGTCTTCCCGTGGGTATCGTGACAGGATGTCTTCATAAATATCCAGCACAATCTCGATTGTCTTGTCACCAATTGCATGAACGGAGATTTGAAATCCCGCCTTATGGGCGACTTCCATTCGTTCTTTCAGGCTTGCGGGATCTTCTGCGAGAACGCCACAGTAATCAGATCCTTCATAGGGCTCACTCATACAGGCTGTTCGTGCGCCAATACCGCCATCTGCAACGAATTTAATGGGCCCGATCCACAATGCATCATTGCCAAGACCGGTAACCAACCCGGTCCCTTTGTCGTGAGGAAACAGGTTATAGGTGCTTTCCATGATCCCCATGCATACACGAGGGGCAAGCTGACCACTTTGCCAGGCTACCTGGAATCCCGCCGCTTCGTTGGGATTGCCGGTCCATCCCGCTCCAGCTTCGCTTGCCATGGTGATTCCTTCACTGACGTATACCTTAGAGGCTCTTTCCAGTGCATCGGCACATGCTTCTTTTGTCTCATGGGGTATAGCTTTGTCGATCAAGTTCATGGCACCGAGTTCAAAGAGGATGCCATTTGGCCGGCCCTGTTCATCTCTGACCAGTTCTCCGCCGGGAGGGTTAGGACTGGTTGCCCTAATCCCTGCCAATTCCATGGCACGGGAATTGACGAGCATCACATGCATACAGGTCCGCATTATACTGATCGGATTTTGCGGGCATGCTTCATCCAGTTCCGCTTTTGTAGGATATCTCTTCTCCACCAACCGTGTCTCATCCATAGCCCATGCCTTGATCCAGTCACCGGGCTTCGTCTCGGCAGCTCTTTTACGCAGACTTTCAAGCAGTTCCTCAATAGTACTTATTTGGGAAGGACTGAGATCGACCGCATTCAGATTGTGACCGAAAAGAGTCATATGATTATGCGAATCGATCAGGCCCGGCATGATGGTTTGGCCGCTCACGTCAATAATCTTCGTCTCGGCAGCCTTTAATCCAGCAATCTCTTCCGGTGTTCCCACTGCAAAGATACGCCCACCGCTGATTGCTATATCAAGCTCTTGTGCTTCAACAGGATCTTCCATGGTAATGACAACCCCGCCGGTCAATATTGTCTCTATTCTTCCCTTTTCTGCTACTTTCATCATTTTACCTCCATCTATATCGCTAACTCCTGGGTAGCAGCAACCTTACTATATTCTTCTCAGGAGCTTGAAACTCTGCGTTAATATATATTTCCATTCCTTAAGAATGGATATTTTACCTGCCTGCAGTGTAAGATTAGTGGATAGAATCGCTGGACATAGTCTTACTTGATATTTCATGTATTGTAATCAGACACTGGCATTATTTTAAAATACTAACTACCGGAACGCCTGAATTAATCTCAAATTCTCAATCAGGCATTCATTGTAAGTCACAATGGTGGAAAATATCTTGCCGATATCTTCCACCATTGCGGTCAATAGAAAACGTGAAACAACCGTGGCTTTTTATTCTCCCTGACCATAAACAACGACTCGCTTCCCATCCTGATATTGTAAGACACTCAAGAAGGGGTGCGTCTGGCCGTTTTCGTCAAAGTTTGGTTTCCCATAGAAACCAAGAATCTTGGTCAGGTCCGTAGTCTGCATTGCCTCGAGGATTTTTTCCTTATCAGTCGTCGTATTCGCTCTCTTGATGGCGTCAACGAGAATCTGCATGGATTGGTACCCCCACAGGACGAAAGCATTACCATTCCGACCATATTGTTCTTTGTATTCCTTTAACCATGCCTGAACGTCAGGCTTGAATTCCACGAGGTTGAAATTCGGACCTTCAATGTAGAGTCCTTCAAGCAACTCTTTACCACCAAGTTTGATCATATTGTCGGTGCCATAGGTGCTGCATCCGAACCGGTATCCTTTGAAGCCGAGCTCTTTGAGCTGTTTTAAAGAACCGATATTCTGTGAGTCTTCATCAGTCACGATATAAACGGCATCCGGTTTTTTGCTCAAGATCTTCGTGATCTGCGTATAGAGGTCTGTATCACCATGCTTGAAGTATTCGGTGGCAACGATGTTGATACCTTTTGATTTAAACAGCTTCTTGTATATTTTTATGGCGCTGATTCCATAGTCATCGGTGATAGCGAGGAATGCGATGTTTTTTACATCTGAAAGGTTTGCTGCAACGAAATCAACAAAAGGTGCTGCATACATATCGATAGTATTACAAAGCCTGAAGGTGTAAGGATATCCGGGGGAGGTAATCTTGGGATTGACCGCCATCGGGGATAGCTGAACGATCTTATGCCCGTTCGATACTTCTCTCTGTGCCAGAACGACGGAACTGCAATAGGATCCGGTTATGGCAACAACCTTATCGCGGTTAATCATCTTTTCAACGACTGCGACACCTGTTGTGGGGTTGCACTGGTCATCATTCAGGATTAATTCGATCTTTAATTGTTTTCCCTGAATCGGAATACCACCTTGTGCGTTGTACTCATCAACGGCCATTTTGACGCCTTCCACGCCCCAGCTTGCCGCTTCGGCAACGCCACCGCTCAAGGGAAAGGTTGCTCCGATTTTGATCGTCTCTTCGGCATAGGATGCCGTACCAAAACATGCAAGGATCAAACACGACAGCATGACTACTAAAAGTTTTTTCTTCATTGTAATGGTCCTCCTGTTCCGTTAACTATATTGTTACTAAACACCCGTCTTCTCTTTCCAGACGGCCCCTTACCCGCCGAGATATGCCTTGCGGATATCATCGTTATTCATTAACTCTTCCCTCGTTCCGGAGAAGGTCACTCTCCCCGTCTCAATAACATAGCCACGGTCCGCAACCTCGAGCGTCGCTCCCACATTCTGTTCGACAATCAAGACCGAAATGCCCTCTTTATTAATATCTTTGATGATCTCGAACATCTCCTCCACAAGGATCGGGGAAAGACCGAAGGATGGTTCGTCCATCATGAGCAGAACGGGCCTGCTCATCAGCGCCCTCCCGATGGCCAGCATCTGCTGCTCTCCCCCGGAGAGAGATCCCGCCTGCTGCTTCAATCGCTCCTTCAAACGGGGAAAATGACCGTACACACGCTCAAGATCCTCCGCGATGCCTTCCTTGCCGTTTCGCAGAAAGGCCCCCAGATTCAAGTTGTCCTGCACCGTCATGTCCGGAAAGAGCGCCCGTCCCTCAGGACAATGGGCTATCCCCATCTTGACGATCTCAGATGATTTCTCCTTGTTTATTACCTTCTCACGGTAGATTATTGTGCCTTCATGAGGCCGTACTATGCCGGAAACGGTCAGCAGCGTCGTTGACTTTCCCGCTCCATTGGCACCCAGAAGCGCGACGATCTCCCCCTCATCAACGGTCAGCGACACTCCGCGCAACGCCTGCCCTTTCCCGTAATAGGTCGTTATGTTATCAATGGTTAGCAGCATGTTTATATCCTTTCCCCAGATATACTTCGATTACGTTCGGATCATTCTGAACTTCTTCCGGGGTTCCTCTCGAAACAACTCTCCCAAAATCGAGAACGACCAACCGCTCACAGAGATTCATCACCACATTCATATCGTGCTCAACCATCAGGATCGTGATGCCCCCTTCATGAATATCACGGATAACTTTCATGATGTACCTCGTCTCTTCGGTGTTCATTCCCGATGCCGGCTCATCCAAAAGCAGCAGTCTCGGATGGGCTGCAAGACCGACGGCGATACCAAGGGCACGCTGTAGACCAAGGGGCAGATTCTTCGCCAGGGTATCTTCCCAACCGCCGAGTCCCACCTTCTCCAGTATCTCAAGGGACTCATTGCGCATCTGGATATCTTCACGGTGTTTCTGCCGACTCTGCAGCAGGGACTGTAAATAATTGGATCTGATATGGAGGTGATGACCGATCAGTACGTTGTCAAGAACGGTCAGTTCCCTGAAAACATTTATCTTCTGAAATGTCCGAACCATGCCGTGGGCGGCAATGGCGTGCGAGGGCGATCTCGTTATATCCTTCCCCTCATAGAATATCGTTCCCGATGTTACGTTGATAAAACTGGTAATGAGATTAAACAGCGTCGTCTTACCGGCACCGTTCGGCCCGATCAATCCAACGAGTTCGCCTTCTGCGACCGATAGATCAACCTCATCAACGGCCTTTAATCCTCCAAAGTGTTTCGATACCTTATGACAGGCAAGAAGTTCCATCGATGTCTCCCTTTATTACGACTTTTCCCTTTTTTTCTTGATAAATCCAACGATACCCTCTGGCATAAAGGCAATACAGAGTATCAGTATCACCCCATAGATAATCCACTGCAATTGTGCCAACCCTCTGAGAAACTCCGGCAGGATCGTAAAGATCACCGATCCGATGAGAGGACCGGCCAGCGTCCCCATCCCACCGACGACCAGCATGGTGAGACAATGAAATGTCTCATGAATGGTAAAACTGACGGGACTGATAAAATGAAAATAATGGGCGTAGAGGCTTCCACTCAAGCCCAGAAGCATCGTCGCCATGACAAAAGCGATGATCTTGGTCCGCACGATCGAGATGCCGATTGATTGCGCCAGATCTTCATTCCCGTGAACGGCTAACATGGCACGACCCAGCTTCGAGTGAAAGAGTTCCCGGTTGATGTAGATCGCAATCACCAGGAAGAAGAGGCACAGGTAATAAAAGGCGGTCTTGCTGCCAAAATTTATATCAATCCCCGGGATACGAAAGGAGGGTATCCCCGTTAACCCCATCGGTCCGCCGGTGAGGTCGATCCAGTTCTCAAAGATCATGAACAGGATCACACCGAATCCAAGCGTCGTCAGTGAAAAATAGACACCCCGGGTCCGCAATGCCGGAAACCCGATGATGAGACCAAAAAAACCGGTCACCAGGATGGCAATGATCATGGCCAGCCCGACGGGAAGACCATAGGTCGATGTCAGAATCGCCGAGGTATAGGCGCCGATACCGATAAATCCCGCGTGGGCAAAGTTCAACTGCCCCGTCAGCCCTGAAATAATATTAAACCCGTACACACTGATCGCATAGAGGAATGCAACGTTCAAGATGTGCTTATAATAGGGATCCCGTGCAATCAGAGGAAAGAGTAACGCTAAAAGAAATAATCCTGAAACGATGTAGATGCTTTTGGCTTTCACTATTTTGTGCTCCTTCCGAATAAGCCCTGCGGTCGTATTAACAGTACGCCGATTAATATGATAAAGGCGAAGGCATTCTTGTAATCAGAGGATATGTAGGCACCGCCCAGACTCTCCACAATCCCGATGAGAAACCCGCCGACAACGGCCCCCTGAACGTTCCCCATACCGCCAACAACAACGACAACAAAGGCGATCAGCAATGGCATACTGCCCATGGTCGGGTAAACATAAAACAGCGGCGCCAGCAACGCTCCACCGGCGGCGGCAAGCCCCGCGCTGATCGCAAAGGTCGACATGTAGACCTTGGGAATATCGATTCCCACCAGCGATGCACCTTTCGGATCCTGAGCGGTTGCGACAATGGCCTTGCCGAATCGGGTCAAATTTAAAAATGCGTATAACAGGCAGATAAGGAACACACTGGAAATAAGAATGATGACACGCTGAAGCGTCACCGATGCCGAAAAGATGGTGATCTGAATGTTGTTATAGGGGGCTATAACGCTTAACGTCTCCGAACCCCACAGGAGAAGCGCCGTATTCTCCAACACGATGAGCAGTCCCAGAGATATTAAGAGAGAATTTAACTCGGGAGCCTCGTAAGTAGGTTTGAAAACTATTCGCTCAAAGATTATGCCCAGAAGCCCTACAATCACTATTGAAAGAGCGACCGACACAAAAAATGGCAGATGAAATACCGAACCGAGAAAGTACATGGCATAGCCGCCAAGCATGTAGATTGTCCCGTGGGCAAAGTTCGTAATGTTCATGATCCCGAAACTCATGGTCAGCCCAACGGAAATTAGTGCATAGGCCCCTCCCAAAATCAGACCGTTTAGTAATTGTTGAAAAAACAACGTTACCTCCTCATAGACAAGCTTTGAAAAAGTGATTAAAAAATCTTACAAAACACTTCAGTTACAAGGTATATATTTACAAAATCCTCTATGCATACTTCTCGGCGTTAAAATAGAGCAAGTAGCGTGCCAAAATCATAACTGTTTGTAATCGTTGATGACTGACAATCGTAAGCGAGAGAGTTTTATACTTTTTTGTATAGTAAGAATTGATAAGAGCAGGAATAAGGACAGGAAATACAGAGGGTAATACCGAATATACAAAAATGTATAGGGGCATACATTATTGTATATTCTTTACGTATTTCTGAATCTTTCTCGAGGCAGTGGCTTGAGTTATTTTGAGATGTTTAGCTACATCAACAGTCGTATTAAATTTTTCATAAGCTTTTGTTACAATATCCTTTTCAAGCATTTCTTTCATTTGTTTCAAAGATTTTCCTTCATAAATCATGGTTGGAGCAATATATTGGAGCTCTAAGGGAAGGACCGAAGAGCTAATTTTTTCTTCTTCAACCGTAATAACCATACGTTCTATAATATTTTTAAGTTCTCTAACATTACCGGGCCACTTATAGTGAAGCATGATCTCAATGGCATTACTACTGAACTTCTTTTGTTTATCATACTTCTTGTTAGCCTCTACCAAAAACAGGTCAATTAGCGCAAGGATATCCTCAGATCTTTCTCTTAAAGGTGGGATGTGCATTGGCACAACATTTAAACGGTAATACAGATCCTCCCGGAAATTACCATCCCGAACTTCCTTTTGAAGGTCCTTGTTAGTAGCCGCAATTATCCGGCAATCAATCTTAGTTGGTTCTGTACTGCCAATTTGCATAAGCACCTTCTCCTGAATAACTTTGAGGATTTTTACCTGAAGATTCAAAGAAAGCTCACCTATCTCATCTAAAAACAACGTTCCATTTTGAGCCAGCTCTATCATCCCCAACTTACCCTCTCTAAGCGCACCGGTAAAGGCACCTGGCTTATAACCAAACAATTCCGACTCCAGAAGACTCTCGGGGATAGCACCACAGTTGATCTCGATAAAGGGCTCTTCCTTTCTTGAGCTCTGCTGATGGATTAATTTTGCAAATACATTTTTGCCCACACCCGACTCTCCGGTAATAAGGAGATTTATGTCCACTTCTGCCATCTTAGTTGATAGCTTTACCAGGTTTTTAGCCTTTGGACTTTCTGCAGCTATATGAGGAAAAATGGTTTCCCTTTCTCTGATCTTTTTGATCTCCGATGAGTATCGTTTCATCTTATTTTCTAAGTCTCTCATCTCTCCATAAAGATGCCTAATATTTGAAAGCTCATCCATAGTGCTACTATAGGTTAACACTCTGACAATCTTATTATTGTAATCGAAAAAAGGAACAGCATTGACAAGAAATCTCGCTCCCGAGGAAGTTTTCTGAAGGATGACTATTTTTTTCTTTGTTCTCAGAGCTATTGCAACAGCTGACGGCCTGAATAGCCCTCTTCTCTCGGCATCATAAACACTCGTCCCCACAATTTCATCCGCTGTTACCCCACATAATTCTTCAAAAAGTTCATGTGCCTTTAATATGATTCCTTTTCCATCTGTAACCAAAACATGGTTATGAAGAGACTCTAAAATTGGAAGAATTGAATCAAAAGTAGTTTCAGAAAAAGTTACTCTATCAAGATCATGTTCAAACCGATCCGCTGGAAAAAAGTACATCACATAATAATTTGTAAATTCAAAATAAAGATTTGTAACTAAAAAAAACTTTTTTTTACTATGCTTTGTAAGCACTGCTAGTGGCTGATCATGAATCCGGACTAATTCAAATTCGCAGAATATTTCATCGATAGTTCTACCAATAATTGTTTTAAACTCATTTAACAATACCATTGCTTTCTGATTTGCATACGTAATTATATTATTTTCTATCTTCAGAAAGCCAACAGTGACAATTTTTTCTGTATTATGTTTTTTACTCACTATCTAAAGGTCCTGCCTATATTTTTAAAATCGATCCGTTGATTAATATCCAACTTTCGGTACCGTCAATTTTTCATAAACCAATCTCTTAAAGAGTGGCACGAGGGCTGATCCCCACGAGTTACACAGATCAGAGTAATGGTGTGAGAGTACTCCAGTGGAGATTTTAGGTTACCATAATAGTTTTGAACTTCACAAGTAGGTTGATATCCTAAGGAAGACTGTAACCGCTTATGACTATACACATCTTCAATGAAATAGGAAATATTTTTTGAACATCAACCATAGTTCGCTAGTTCAAGAGGTGAAGATCATCAGGCTTTAAGTTTTTATGAAGCTCTCGTCCTTGGGGCATTATCATGGAGGCTTTTCCTGCCCATACCGATCTTAAAACCATTGGAGTTCAGTTCTTTCACATACTGAAACGAGACATATTAAAGGCCCCGGTCTGAGTGATGGATATAGCCTGTCATTGATGGCCATAGGTAAGGCACCCGGCGTCAGAACGGCATCAATATGCCAGGGCAGAGCATGGTCGATGGCTCTTCGTGAATAGGCGTCCAGGATAACCGCAAGATAGTCAAAGCAAGGATATGAACATGTGTACTCTTCATTTTTTCACTACGATAGTACAATCAACCTGGATGATAGTATCGGGAAGAGATAGCAACAAAGAGGGGCCCTATAAAACAATAATGTATGCAGAGACAACCCCTTTCAGAAGATCTTCTGCATCACCCGTTCTATCAGCCGTAGTGCTTACTACCTGAAAAGATTATCAGAACTGTAATCATAGTGATTGGTTGATTCTTACATTGCTCCGAAGGGCCTTAACCCCGATCATGGCTATCAGCATATCTTTAACTACACCTGCCTACACCTAACATATTCTGTGTCGAATTTCACACTAACCATGTGACAAAGATCATAGTAATATTGTATAAAAAAACATAGTGTTAGATAAGTTATTATTTTTATTATCGTTAGTTCTCGTTATTGCAGGATAAAGCTATGGAGGAGCCGAAAAAAAAGATGAGGGTCTTTACTACTCCCCCAAAAGCGATACCGGATAGACAATCTCTCGAATCTGTTTTAGCCCCCTGGCTTTTCAAACATCTTGAGCTTACCGATCGTCTCGATTCCTCTTCCACGATTAGTTGCAAAAAACTGATTAACCTTCTGAACCACCTCCACTTCACCGACGGGCATCTCTTTGCCCATGTGAAAGAGGTTCACTACGGCGAAGAGATGCTCATACCGGTGCTCTCGGAACCCTGTTATAACGGTAGCATCACCTGCCTCTGGATGAATGGTGAGCACTACGATCCCGAACAGTACCGCCTCCTGAATCTGGTCATCTTCGACGGTCTGTCCGTACTGTTGGCTCCGGCCAGCCTCGAAAGCAGTGACAGGGAATCCTTCAGCATTCGACAACCCGAGAAGGTCTATATCCTGGGAAAGCGAAAGGCCAAACGATATTACTGTCATGGCGTCTATGCCGAACTGGTGCAGAACGGTTTTGCCGCCCGGGGGACCTTGCTGGACTTCAATTCCCTGGCCTTTCGCATCAAGGCAACGCCGGCCGACAATTTCTCCTTTCACTGGTTCAACACAGAGGCGGAGACGACGATACATCTCTACCGGAAGGAACGATTGCTCTTTTCCGGTACCTGCAAATGCCTTCGACAGACCAGCAACATCGTTGAAAAAGAAATCGTCCTGGCTCCCGTAGAAAAGGAGATCAGCCGGTTTAAGAAAAGACAGCGACGCAGCGACCGCATACGGTTAACACCATCACCAACCGTGTCCTTTAGGCATCCCCTCTTTAAAAAGAAGGTACAGAGAGATGTTCATGATATATCAATAACGGGGCTGTCCCTTCATGAATCGGTTGAGGAAGCGGTTCTGATTCCCGGAATGATTCTGCCGGACGTGGAGATTAATTTTTCCGGGAGCCTGAAGATTAAATGTGCCGCACAGATTATCTATCGTAAAAAGGAGAAAAGGGGGGTTGTGCGGTGCGGCCTCGTCATACTCGACATGACCTTTCCCTCCTATGGCAAGCTCAGCAACATGCTCATCAGCGTCCTCGATCCCCATGTCCGTATCTACGACGACGTTGATCTGGATATGCTCTGGAAATTCTTTTTCGAAACGAACTTCATCTATTCAAAGAAGTATAAAACGATCGGATCTTACGGGAAGGATCTAAAAGACACCTATAGGAAGCTCTATCAAAACGCCACAGATGTTGCCCTGCATTTCAATTATGAAAAAAACGGCCAGATCTACGGTCACGTATCAATGCTGCGGGCATATCAGGAAGCCTGGATGATTCATCATCTCGCTGCCAAGCCCCTGGGGAAAAAACACACCGGTCTTCCCCTTTTGAGGCAGCTCCTGAACTACTTCGACGGGCTCTACCGGCTTCCCACCGTCAAGATGTCCTACATGATATTTTATTTCCGCCCAGAAAACAGGTTTATGAATCTCTTTTTCGGTGGTTTCACGCGGAACCTTAACGATCCCAGCGCCTGTTCCATGGACTTATTCGCCTACGACACCTATCGGGTCACCTCTTCCCCTCATGACCTTCCCGATGGATGGACACTGAACAAACTCGAAAAGTCGGATCTGGCGCAACTGGAGTTCTTTTATCGAAACCACTCAGGGGGTCTCCTCCTCGATATGCTCCAATTGGGGGTAAAAGTTCGCTGCGACGAGTCCCTTGAAAAGCTCTATGCACGGCATGATCTCAAACGAACATCAACCGTCTATGCGCTTCGTTTCAGAGATCGTCTGCAGGCGGTCCTGATTGCCAATCAATCAGACTTAGGCCTCAATCTCTCGGAGCTTTTAAACGGTATCAAGATTATCGTCACCGACACCACCGATCTCCCCTGGGATATTCTGTCGACGGCCCTCTCGCAGATCACACCGGTCTACCACCTTGACAAGGTCCCCATCCTGCTTTACCCCCACACCTACCTTGAAGAGAGGGGTATCTCCTATGAAAAGCAGTATTCATTGTGGATCCTGAACACACAGTACGGCAATGAATACCTCGATTATATGGAAAAAAATACGAAGATCAAGTTTCGTTATATTCTTAAATATTTTATGAGAAAGTTGTTCAAGAAATGAACGATATACCGCTTTACAGTACAATGCAGATTCAACTATGAGGGGTAATGAACTACTCGATAAATTGATGTGAATTGATTTTTTCAGTGAGAGGACATTATTCATTCACAGAACAATTGCATGAGTTATATCGATGCATAATCGAGCTGTACCCATGACTTTATACGTGTTAGCCGAATGTCACTGCAGGAATTATCGAAAAACATTCCACGATGATGGCTTCCGCTTACCAACCAGAAAAAACAGAATCGCTGGACTCATAAGGGCAAGAATGCTATAAGATTTCCTGTTAATAACGGATTTACAGAGAAACAGCCTGAGTAGTAGCCCCTCTGATAACAGAAAAGGAGTTAAGAAGTGAGATTTTACAGGATTAATTTCTGGCTTTTGGGAATCATTCTTTTACTCACGGTATCTCTGGCAGCACTATTCCTATACTTTTACTTCTATGTATATCCGGAGAAAACATCTTCCCAGACAATACTCCTTACTTCAATAAAAAGCGCCGATAAACTGCTTGAAAAAAATATGGCTGAAGATGCACTGGGAATATACGATGATCTATTACCCTTAGTCTCCAGAGAGAGAGAGCCAGCTCTCTATGGTCACATCAGAAACAACCAGGGTATCTGCTACCACAAGAGAGCAGAGAGCAAAGACAGAAAGAAGAACCTTACCATCGCACTACAGGCCTATAACGAGGTGCTGAAAATATACACACAGAAAGGATATCCTGCCAATTACGCGATTACGCAAGCCAACATGGGAGTCGCATACCAGGCCCTTTCCGGGATTCAGGATAGAGAACTCTATCTTTCCAAGGCCCTGCAGGCCTACAGTGAAGCACTGAAGGTCTATACCATTGAAAGTAATCCCGAAGAGTATGCAAGGACAAGCAACAACTTTGGAACTGCTAATTTCGAACTCGCCGAATTCAGGAATAACAGACAAAATCTCTTACGTTCGATTGATGCATACGGAGAGGCGCTGAGAGTGTACACGGTAGAAAGCCATCCCGACAAGTATGCATTGACCGAGCGCAATCTGGGGGCTGCCTATCAGTCTCTTTCACAGATTGAGGACCTGGAGAAGAACCTTGCCGGGGCTTCCAGGGCCTACAACGAGGCACTGAAGGTCTATACCATTGAAAGCCATCCCGAAGAATATATAGCGATAAAAAACAGTCTCGGTGCTTCCTTCTATACCCTCGGCAAAGTCATTGACTACGAGAAAAATCTTTCAAAATCGATTAATGCCTATACCGAGGCCCTCGACGTCTACGCCATGATAGCTCCCGCAGACGATGAAAAGGAAAGGAACAATCCGAAAGATGTAGAGAAAACCAACAATGATGAGCCTGAACCTCCCACCGTGGTGGCCCGCAGTATCGATCAGGCAATGGTAATGAGCAACCTCGCCACCGCCTATTATTCACTGGCCCATTTCAGCGACAAGGAGAAAAACCTTGTCACCGCCATCGATATGTACCGGGGGGCACTGGAAGCCTATACCTCTGCGGAACACCCTGCCGAATACTCGATGGTTCATAATCATCTTGGGACCACCTATCAGGCCCTCGCCGAGATTCGTCCCATGAGGGGAAACCTGACACGGGCAGTAAAGGCCTACGACAGGGCACTCAAGGTATTTCGATCCGGATGGCATCCGCCCTTCGATAACAAAGTCGCATCACTTTCAGCCACCACTATCTACAAGGTGGAAAGCCAGCATCAATAAAAGCTACGGCGGATAATCTGTAAGGATTGTTTGTTCGGTGTGATAACAAAGTGTCGATAAAGCCTGATTGCTACCAGTAGCGCACAGGACCGGTATCGACATGAATAAAGTTGTGCCGCGGATAATACCCCACGCCCCCGACCTTTGATTGCATCGCCAGCTTCCGCAATTCCTTGAGGGGGATACAGGGCTGGTAAATATCGACGGCCTGACCCTTTATATGGAAACTGTTTCGCGCCACCTGATGTCCCTGCTTGAGGAGAAGATCATTCGTTTTGTGCGAGCGGTAGCCCGAAATAACCTGAAACGGTTCCTCCCCACCGATCGACCTCTGAATGGTATAGACAAGATCGAGAAGGCGGATATCGATGTCCCTTATCTCATCCGTTCGATAGTCACGCATAAACCTGTTGATGATCTTTAAGGATTCCCCCAGATAGGCGCCATCGGCCCAGTAAGTACCATAGAAGTACTCACCCGTATGTATATTGTAGAGGGAAAGCTTCCGCTCGCCTGCCGGGCATTCGGATATTCTGGCGGGGATTTTGGCGAGGGCCTCGACGGGTACCTGAAGAGCTACCGCCATCATGATCGACCATTTGAGAAAAGAACGGCGGCTCCAAGGCTGTTTAATAGCCTCGCTCGTATCGGGAGTCCAGATTTTCGACGTCCTGCTTTGCAAAATCGGTATCAACCTTCGATGTCAGAATAGTGTTCTGGATGCCTGTTGAGCGTCTGATTAAACTGAATCGGCGCACACCCGCATCGTGCTAGAATGTATAGATGAACTCAATATACATAAAGGCGATACTATCCATTTAAATATACTACATATTGTGCGAATTTATAAATGAAACACCACATATAGTCAAGGGAAAAATTGAAGGAATATGACGGCGGGAGCAGAGGTAGCTATTCGTAGAATGTGAATCTCCCCGTCTACAGAATGGGTTTGCCGGTGCGCTTCCGGTCAAAATCTATTGTCGATAATGAAAAAAGGTGCAGAGACTTAGTGAAGGCGGAGGTCCTCCGTCATCGATGCTGCAATAGGAGACCTTTCATCGAGTGCTTCACGAAGGAGGTCATCCCTCTCATAGATGTCATCGCGGAAATTGATCTGCATGTCATGATCCACCCAAGCCGTCCAGTAAATCAGATAGAGGGGAACAGGTTCTGACAGATAGAAAACCTTTGCGTCACCAGATTCGATAGCTTCCGCTACCCCCTCTTTTCCCTCTTCGTGATCTTTTAAGAGATAGTCGGCCAGTGCAATCGGTCTTTCCAAACGAATGCAGCCGGAGCTGAAACCGCGCCTGGTCATTTTGAAAAGGTTTCGTGCCGGCGTGTCATGGAGATAGACAGAGTATTTATTGGGGAAGAGGAACTTTACTTTGCCAAGCGAATTGAGGGGCCCGGGATCCTGCCTGAACGTATAGGTAAAATTCTCCGCATTGACCTGTGACCAATCTATGGTAGTCGGGTCTATTTCGGGACTATCGCTATCCCAGCTTCTGTAGATTCGCATCTTTCTCTCTGCCAGATAGTCGCGGTTTTTTTTGACCTCGGGCAACACATCCTGAAGGGCGATAAGCGGCGGGACGTACCAGTAGGGATTAACGATAATCTCCTCTATGCCGCTGCTGAAAACAGGTGTCTTTCGATAATTGGTGCCCACAATAACCCGCATACTCAGTTCCGAATTGTCATTATTGATCAGATCCAATCTGAAATCGGCGATATTGACAACGATATAGATCTTACCTCTGTCGCGTGCAAGCCATCGCCAGCGTTCCATATTCAATCTGATTTTATTCACCAGTTCATCGGCGGGTATGTTGAGCCATCTCAGTGTCTCGGGACCAACAACCCCATCTGCTATTAAACCGTGCCGCCGCTGGTATCGCACGACGGCCGATTCAAGGTCTTTATCAAATATATCTGGGTTCTTTTCCCCGTCGAACTGAAGATCCTTCGTCAACAAAAGGTGTTTTCGAAGCAGTTCGACCCGCTTACCTCTGTCCCCCCTGCGCATCGCCGGTCCTTCGGATATGGGTTCCCATCCGCCGCGCCCTGCAATATAACGGTACCGCATCAGTTCGTATCTGAGCAGGGAGTATCCCCTCCGAAAGGGAGAGAGCTTGTGCAGCACATATCGGGCCGAACCCGAATCAAGAGCCTTTTGAAGAAGCCGAATAAGATCGGCCCTTTTCCCCTTTGAACTCCAGACTGCCTGGATTGTCTCCGAATTCACGTGGCCGGACAGCAGATGAAAGGCATACATAAAAAAGGCGTCGGTCATCAGAAGATCAAACTCAACATAGAGATCGGCGTCCTTGCTGACACCTTCGCTGTCCCTGATGAGATCGGAGAGTCTTTTCATTTGTATATAGTGATAATCGTTTCGAGAAAGTCCCTCCCTGTCGGCTTCATAGATTGTTCGCATGAGGTCTTCAGCCTGGTTCCTGATGCCGTTTGTCCCTATCCAGGCGGGTCTGTAGTTTCGGGCTTCATAGAACTGAGAGAGGAGCGTAGTATCGTAAAAGTGATCAGGAGATATCAAACCATCCTCCAAGCTTTGTCTGAGGTGATCACGAAGATCCACGACGAAATAATCCGACACGGCAGAGCAAGGAGAAATAGAAAAGAATGATAATAATATCAAAGCAGCAATACATCTTCTCGTCATAAAAATAGTACCTGTCGCATCACAGATGGTAGTTGGAAAAGCATCTGAAGAATATCAGAACATCTCCTTTATATAGAAAAAGAGAGCAACACCGGAATAGGCAAGCTTTAATCCAAGGCCCACCATGATTCCCACAAAGACACCCCATCCCGCCCTGAGGGCATCTCTCGTACCCCGTTTTGCAAGCATCTCTCCCGCCAGGGCGCCGAGAAAGGCGCCGACAAATATTCCAAAGGGGGGGATAAAGAAAAACCCTATCAACATTCCCGCTACGGAACCGGTGACACCAAACTTTGACGCGCCGTATCTCTTTGCGCCCCCTGCGGGCACTACATAGTCAAGAAAGGTCACGATGACGGCAAACCCTCCCATCACGATGAAAAACTGTACCCCGAAGGGCTCCCAATTCTTTGCATAAGAAAGCATGACCAGGGCTAGAAAGCTGAGGGCGGGACCGGGAAGGGCCGGCACTATACAACCGATAATTCCCGTAAGCGCGATAAGCAATCCAATAATTATCAGTACAATCACCACAGCTTCTCTCCTGCCGATCTATGGAGCTATCGGATATCCTCTTCGGAGCTTATCCTCAATCTGAGGATACGGACGGCTCCTTGGGGCTTATTGCCCTCCACATATACCTGTTTATAGATATCCATGGTTTTTTGACGACATACAGACCAATTCCCGTATGACCCAATCCCCGCAGGCGAATCTCCCCTCAAATATTTTATCCTTGATGTCACATCGGGAATGCCCGCACCGTAATCGCCGTGACGAATCGCCTCGAAGGCGGACCCTCCAACCCTTTCCCCGGGGCTGAAACCAGGGATAGTTTTATGAGAGGAACTTGCGACAAACCTTTTTCCTCTCTATCGGTGAATTCTATCATACCGGTCGTATTTTCTATCTTTTTGGGATAATTATCAATCTAATATTACTTTACGAATGACGAGGATAGGACCTGAGAAAAAATAATGACAGAAGTCCCTTTTATGTATTGACAAACGATGCAAAATTCTTATAATAGCAAATTCCAATTTTAGCCAAGAGGGTTATGCAATGTATGCAGTGATGAAAAGCGGTGGGAAGCAATACAGGGTTTCAGAGGGAGACCTCCTGAAAGTCGATAAGATAGAAGGCGACAAGGGTGACACGGTAACCTTCGAAGAGGTGCTCATGGTCTCGAAAGAGGGGGGAATTGCAATTGGAACTCCTCTCGTCAAGGGAGCAAAAGTGATCGGTGAGATAATGGATCAGGCCAGGGGCCCGAAAATCTTCGTATTTAAGATGAAAAGACGGAAGGGCTACCGTAAGAAAACGGGACACCGACAGGAATTAACAGGCCTGAAGATAAAAGAAATAGTTGTATAACGGAGGACAAGCACAATGGCTCATAAGAAAGGCCAGGGAAGCAGCCGTAACGGAAGAGACAGTCAGGCGCAGAGACGGGGCGTCAAGGCATATGGTGGAGAACATGTCTCTGCCGGCACCATCATCATTCGACAGCTCGGCACCAAGATACACCCCGGTAATAATGTGGGAATGGGAAAAGACTACACCCTCTTCTCGAAAATTGACGGAATCGTCACCTTTGAAAGGAAAGACAGGACCAGGAAAAAGGTAAGCGTGTACGCCGCCTGAAGAATTTAAAATTCTTTTGCTTTTTCACAACTCTCCACGTAATATATTCGATCAAAAAGGTGTTGGCCCGATACCATGAAGCTGACACCTTTTTCAGTATATCCCGTTCGATGTAACAACGTAACACATCCTAAACTGCAACCCCGGAATTGTGCCGCTCCGGCATTCCGGCTTTAATGGTAACTGTTGTCCTATGAAATTCGTAGATGAAGCAAAAATATACATCAAGTCAGGTGACGGTGGAATGGGATGCGTCAGTTTCAGGAGGGAAAAGTATGTGCCCCGCGGTGGCCCCGACGGTGGTGACGGTGGAAAAGGCGGAGATGTTATTGCAAAGGCAAGCAAGAGTCACCGAACCCTTCTCGACATGAAGTACAATCAGCATCATTTCGCTAAAAGAGGTGACCACGGCAGCGGAAGTAACAAAACCGGCAAAAGCGCAAGCGATCTGGAGATAATAGTTCCCGTGGGAACAATCGTTTCCGATGCTGAAACGGGCGAGATATTGGCAGACCTCACCGAAGACGGCCAGCGGAGCATCATTGCGAAAGGGGGCATCGGGGGAAGAGGAAACGCACGGTTTGCCACCGCCACAAACAGGGCACCGCGATACGCTCAGGAGGGAATACCGGGCGAAGAAAAAACGATCAAGCTCGAGCTGAAGCTCCTCGCCGATGTGGGTATTATAGGACTTCCCAATGTTGGAAAATCTACATTTATTTCAAGAATATCTGCCGCAAAACCGAAGATTGCCGACTACCCCTTCACCACCCTCAAGCCAAATCTCGGCATCGTGAAATTTGGTGACTATGAAAGCTTCGCCGTTGCCGATATACCGGGACTCATAGAAGGAGCCCATCGCGGTGCAGGCCTGGGAATCAAGTTTCTGCGCCATATAGAAAGAACATCCCTTCTGCTCCATATCGTCGACATATCAAAAGATGACTATGTCTCGGGATGGGAGGACTTCAAGACAGTCAATAATGAACTTGTCAGCTTCAGCCCCGCTATGATAGAAAAACCACAAATCGTGGCTATCAACAAAACAGATCTTCCAATAACAGAAGAGAGAATCCAGGCCGAGAGGGAGACTTTTGAGAATGAGGGAATCACAATCTTCCCCATTTCTGCAGTAACGGGAGAGGGAATCAATGCACTCATCGGAGAGATAGTAAGAAATCTCGAAAAAAGCGGGGTGTCATAGTCAATCATGGCTGAAGAGAGAAAGAAAATCCTGAAGAACGCGAGAAAGGTTCTCGTCAAAATTGGAAGCGGAGTCCTGACAGGTGAAGCAGGTCTCGACCGTGAGATAATCGAAAATCTCGTCGATGAAATCGCCGAATTCTCCCGAGAGGGTCATCACTTTGTCATCGTCTCTTCCGGTGCTATCGCCTCGGGCATGCACAGAATGGGATTCAAAAACAGGCTCCAGAGTCTTCCTGAAAAACAGGCGGCGGCGGCCATAGGACAGGGACGCCTGATGAGGGTCTACGCCAACGCCTTTGCCAAACACGAGATGGTCGTTTCCCAGATACTTCTTACCACCAGCGACCTTACTGACAGGCAGCGCTTTCTCAACACCCGGAACACCCTTTCGGTTCTCATGGACTGGGGCGTTGTTCCCATCATCAATGAAAACGATACCGTCGCAGTGGACGAGATAAAGTTCGGTGACAACGACAACCTCGCCGCTATGATGGCGAATATCATTGAAGCAAATCTCCTCGTCAATCTTACAAATACCGAGGGGCTCTACGACAGAAACCCGAGAAAAGCTTCAAAACCGCAGTTGATTCCCCTGGTAACTGAAATTACCGATGAAATTGAAAAGGTCGCGTCATCCGAGGCGGACCCCGTGGGCATGGGTGGAATGAAGAGTAAGGTTATCGCCGCAAAAAAAGTTGCCGCCTTCGGCATCCCTTACATAATCGCCCCGGGAAAATCGAAGGGTATTATTCACGATGTGCTCTCCGGCAAAGAGGTGGGGACACTCTTCCTGCCGATGGAAACACACCTGAGGAGTAAAAAGTACTGGATCGCCTTTACGCTCCGACCACGGGGGAAGATCTTTATCGATGACGGAGCGATGAAGGCCATCGTCCATCACGGAAAGAGCCTTCTGCCATCGGGAATCATAAAGACAGAGGGTAATTTCAAGGTGGGAGATCCTGTAAGCTGCCTATCTATAGATGGGACAACACTCGCCAAGGGACTCGTGAATTACGATTCCTCAGATACCAACAAGATAAAGGGCCTTCAGACATCGAGAATCGAACAGGTTCTCGGCAGCAAGCCCTACGACGAGATCATCCACCGCGATAATATGGCTGTTTCAACTCCGGCAAAGAAAAAATAGAAAGTCCAGACACCGCACAAGGTCCTGAGCCGTGACGGCCAGGTCCATCGAAAGGTGATATCACCGCACCTTACCAGAAAAAGGGGGCTTTAATCTTACCCCCTTCCTCGAAACGAACTCCCTCCATTTCGAGAAGTTTTATCTTCGTGTCAGCGCCGCCGCCAAACTGGCCGGGATATCCCGACGCCTTTATCACGCGGTGGCAGGGAAGAACGAGGGGAAAGGGATTTCGGGCAAGGGACGTCCCCACAGCCCGGGCCGCACACGGTGCGCCTATTTTCTCAGCCAGCCCCCCATAGGAGAGTACCTTTCCCCGGTGTATCTCTGCCGTCTTCATGAGAACCTTCTTCTGAAAATCGTAACAGCGGTCCATATCCAGCAGTGTCGGTAAAAGCCTGACGGCTTCACCCCTTAAATATCGCCCCAGGGTTTCGCACATCTTCTCGATCTTTTCATGAGAATCTTCGGAGGCTTCAGGGTATTGCTCATCTATCAGGGTAAAAATCCCCGCGCCTTCTCCGGGAAGAACAATTCGCACTATCGAGGGATTGTGCTTCCCTGCCCAGATGATTCCCATATCACCCAGGGCCGAGGGCAACAACCTCCAGTAATAAGGCAATGATTCCGGTTTCTTTTTCACGTCACCTCTCCCTTTTATCATAGGGTGTTTTCAGTCATACTACGATGAAGCCTCATGGAAGACCAATTATTTTTTGACTCAACAGTGATTTTTGTATAATTATAGTGATCTTACCACATCAAGAAGGCCCGATTACGATATGAGTCTTACAAAAGATACAAAATTTTCTATTTTAAACAGCCGCCTTGCCTCCTTTCTCGTCTACCAGTTGCTCAATCTCTACTCGAAAACCGTGAAGGTGCGGTTTGAAAACCACGAGGCAATCACCGATCATCTCGAGAAAGGCGGACGTATCATCATTGGAAGCTGGCACCAGAGATTTTTCGGAGGGTTTTATCTGCCAAAAATATTGAAACGACAGATCTGCATCATGATATCCCGGAGCAGGGACGGAGATTTCATCGCCGATGTGGTGCGAAGAATTGGCTGGCTGCCGATTCGGGGATCGAGCAGCCGTGGCGGAAAAGAGGCGTCGGCAGAGATGGTCCAGGGAATCATCGAACATCAACTCGGAGGCCATATTGCCGACGGACCCACGGGCCCGCCCCGTCTTATCAAACCCGGCCTTATTGCTATGGCGCAGAAAACGGGGGCTGCCATTATCGAAGCCTTCGTCTATTACGAGAAGCCCATTGTATTTAACAGCTGGGACCGCTTCATGATCCCGAAACCCTTCAGCAGGGTCGTCCTCCGTTTTGGCCCTCTCCTATCTGTACCTGAGAAAATGGAAGGGGACAAATTTGAGACTCTTCGGAGAGTTATCGAAGACGAGATGATTGAGGGATACGAAAAAGAGACCCTCTACTGGCAGGAAAACTGACGTCGAAAATCAGGGAGAAACCGGTTTCAATGTGTCCCGGTATTCACGAAGGAGTTCCCGGTATGCCAGCACCCCCTTTCTCGCGTATCGGATCTGTTCGGGGGTAACATCCTTTATTATCCGTGCGTGGTTCCCCGTTGCAAGTTTACCCGCGGGAATGTTGGTATTGCTTGAAACCACAGAACCGGCACCGACAAAGACACCCTCCTCACAAACGACACCATCGAGAAGAATCGCGCCCATGCCGATCATACATTTCGTCTTTATATGCACGTCGTGCAGGATCGCACTGTGACCGATGATGACATCCCCTTCGACACGCACTCCGGGCAGGTTACTATCTGCGTGGATGACTACATTGTCCTGGATGCTGGTACCATCTCGAATGACGATGGAGCCGAAATCGGCCCGCAGGACTGCCCCGGGACCAATGAAACATTCCCCCTCGATCGTAACGTTCCCTATTATAACCGCTTGGGGATGGACGTATGACTCTTCAGAGATTTGGGGCTGCCGGGATTTGAACTCATAAATCGGCATCGTATAATCCCTTTGTACGGTATTGAAAAGGTGATTGCCGTGAAGAACAAGAACGGTGGGGTCTGCGAAGGCTTAGAGTCTTCTTTCAACGACATAATCTGCGATTGCCAAGAAGGCCTCTTTCGGTGGTGAATATTTAAAGGGTT
>Ga0272441_10005204_pt1 | contig 22845 bp, 10 predicted proteins | sample SSMProp6N_FD_193582 | JGI IMG/M metagenome (GOLD analysis project Ga0272441, IMG submission 193582) | Marine sediment archaeal communities from Little Sippewissett salt marsh, Falmouth, MA, United States - SSM-Prop-6N | ecosystem: Environmental > Aquatic > Marine > Wetlands > Sediment ... | reverse complement strand
CTCTGCGGCAGACGGAATCCATCACGGATGCCCGGCTGGGCGCTCAACAGCGGCGGCGGCAGCGTCTCGACAGGCCCCTCGCCCAGAATGTCGATCGTCAGCTCGATCGGGTCGCCGACGCGGACATCGATCGGTGAGGCGGAGGTCTGGATATCGAACAGGCCCACGGCCCCGTTGAAGTTGGCCGGCCGGCCCTCCATCGGCACCGGCAGGATCTCGGTCGGCTCGACCACCGCGCGGGCTCGCAGGTTGCGCGTGCCCTCGGGTGTCGGGTACGCCAGCCCGACCTCGATTTGGCTGAACGAGAGCTGGCCGGGCTGATCGGCGATGAAATCCGTCGAGAACTCGTACGCGTAGAACAACTCCTCCCGGTCGCCTACCTTGCGCTGCCGGCGAACATTGGAACGGTTGCGCATCTCCAGCGGAAACGGGCCGAAATCGGTGGCGCGCAGTTGCCGAAGCATCTGCCCGGGACCGAGAAGTTGATTCCCGTACCGCGCCGGCTTCACCCAGATGGTCATCGTCAGGGGGATGCGCTGGCCGACATACAGACGCCCCCGGCCGGCGGAGATCTCGACGATCAGGAGTTCGGCCGCGTTGCTCGGGCGGACCTCCATCCTGACCTCGCGCGTCTCGAGCGTCTCGCCATCGACCGACACCGGGATCGGCGGGATGACGAGCTCACCGGTCTTCAACGCTGTCAGTTCATAGTGGTATGTGAGCGTACGTCTTTTCGTGACCCGCCCGCCTACGATCGACGTGTACGATGCCTCGGACGTATCCGGGAGTTGCCGCATCGCGTACCCGGCCAGTCGCGGGACCTGCGGCTCATCGCACTTCTCGAAATCGCTGATCTCGATCGCGACGGAAACCGCTTCGTTCGTGTACAGCTTCCGGTGGCCGATCTTCAACTCGACGTGTCCCGCTGCGCATGCCACAGGCGCAGCCATCACCGCGATCAGGGCCAGCCAGCAACGTGCGGTTGTCAGTTTCGGATGCCTTGCCATACGGACCAAAAACGACGCAATCCGGGTCGTGCCTGTCTTGACCCACCGATCCCCACTACGACGCTCACTCAGGCCAGTTCGCTCCACATTCTACGGCCCCATCTGCCGGGCGTGAATGGCACCGTGCCCGCAACGCGTATGCGTGCTATGATACGTGCACCTCCGGGAGGCCGTCATGACCGAGCAGCAATCAGGTTCCGTTCCGTCGCTCATCTCGTTCCTGGTCTGTGACCAGGTGATCGACGACAAGCTGAGCAACAAGAAGAGCGCGATTGGCATCTTCAACACCATCCTGGTTCCGAATCTGCCGGCTATGATCCACCGCATGGCCATCCTGGCCTCGCTGACGGAGATCTCCGGCCGCGTCGAGCTCGAATTGCGACTCGTGCGCGACTCGGACAACACGGTCGTCTTCAGCGGCAAGGGCTCCGTCGACGCGCCGGACCCGCTGGCCACCGTGGACCTGCTGTTTGCGATGCAGGGGATCCAGATCCCCGAAGGCGGACAGTACGCCTTCGAGCTGCTCGGCCGCGGCGAGATCCTGGGCCGGCGACGGTTTCAGGTGCGTGTGCGGCCACCCACCCCCGGTGCGGCAGGGGGCCCGCCGGGGCCCGCGCAACTCTCGTAAGTGGGAAACACGCCGCGCTAGCGGCGGGTTCGTCGGGTGGTGCGGAAACGGCTCCCGAGCGTTCGTCGCACGGGTCGCAGGCCCAGGGAGTCCAGGGTCGCGTCGCGTCGCGTCGCGTCGGTGTAACGGCGCGGCGCCGTCTTCCCCTCCGCGGCTTCCGCCGCCTTGGCGGCGGCGAGGGCGATCTCCTCCTCGCTCGGCGGCCGCTTGACGAGCCAGGGCGGGTCAAACTTCGGCAACTCGCGATTGATCAGCTTCTCGATCTCGGTGAGGAACTTGCCCTCTTCAGGCGTAACGAACGTGTACGCGTAGCCCGTCTTGCCCATGCGCGCGGTGCGGCCGATGCGATGCACGTACGCCGACGCATCTGCCGGTATGTCGAAGTTGACGATGTGCGAGATGTCCATCACGTCGAGCCCGCGAGAAGCGAGGTCCGTGGCCACCAGCACCTGGATCTTCTGCGAGCGGAAGCTCTTCATCACCCGATCGCGGCGGCGCTGGACCAGGTCGCCGTGAATCTCCTTGCAGTCGATGCCCTCCTGCTTGAGCTGCGCGGCGACGCGGCGTGCCTTGTGCTTGGTGTTCGTGAAAACGATCATCAGCGTCGGGGCTTCGTGCTTGATCAGCCCCACCAGCGTATGGAGCTTGTCCCGCGGGTGAACGGTGACAAAGCCCTGGTCGATGGAGTCCACGGTAAGCATGTCGCGTGAGACGTTTACCTCGACCGGATCGTGCATAAACGAGCGACCGAGTTTCTGGATCTCCTCGTCGATCGTCGCCGAGACGAAGATCGTCTGGTGTTCCGTCTCGATCGCACGCAGGATACGCCGAATATCGTCTCGAAAACCGATATCCAGCATCCGGTCAACCTCATCCAGCACGGCCAGCCGGATCTTGTCCATGCGGATTTCCTTCCGCCGCAGAAGATCGAGCACACGCCCCGGTGTGCCGATCGCGATCTCGGGATTCCGCTTCAGCGCCGTGATCTGCTGCTTGACACGCTGGCCACCCACGAGAGCGATCGTGGAGAGTGGCATTCCTCCGCCGAGCAGACGAACGTGATCGTTCACCTGCGACGCGAGCTCGCGCGTGGGGACGAGGACAATGGCTTGGAGCCCCTCACCCGGTTCCAGTCGCTGAAGCATGGGCAGGGTGAAGGCGGCGGTTTTCCCCGTGCCGGTGCGGGCTTGGCCCAGGCAATCCCGGCCCTTCAGCGCGTGAGGAATCAGTTCTCGCTGGATGTCGCTGGGGACCTCGAACTTGGCATTCCGAACCGCTGCCAGACACTGGGCGTTCAGACCCAACTCTTTCCACCCGGTCGGGCGGGTTTTACGCTGGCGGGGCTTTCTGGTCTGCTCCGTTTCTGAGGACGGTGTGCGTTTCGCGGATGGCATGGGCACTTCCTGGCTCCCGCCGATCCCCTCGCACGGTATCTCTGCTCGGGAGCATTGTCCGATAACTTCCAGGCTTCTCAGCTGGTGACTTTTCCACCATAATCTAACCGGGTCTGGCGGAATCACAAGGTGCTGCCAGAAGGATAAGGCCGCAGCGCCGGCTAGTCGGCCGATAATCATTGATGTGAGGCCCGGCCTGCATCCGGCCTCCGAACAATGCGTATAAAGCAGACGCCGTGGCTCTGCGCGCGCTGTCCCCGGCCCGCGGAGCGTCCGGCGGCGCAGGCCAGGTAGGCCGACCGCCCGGTCCTAAGCCCGGGCCGCTGGGCCCTTTGCAAGTGAGCGTGACGATGCCGACGTTCGGCTACAAAGCCCGCAACGCCACCGGCGAACAGGTCCACGGGACGCTGATCGCGGATACCGCCGTGGCCGCGGCACGGATCCTCGATGAGCGGTCGCTCCTGCCCACCGAGGTCGAGGAGGTCAAACCCAGCCAGCGGTCGTGGTTCACGGGCAAAGCGGCACGCGTCAAGCTCTCGAAGGTCGGGCCGATGTATGAGCAACTGGCCGACCTGCTGCGGGCCGGCGTACCGATCCTCCGCGCGCTCGAGGTCTTGTCACGGCAGACCACCTCCGCCGCCCTGAGCCGCGTCCTGCGCGAGGTGCGCGACGACGTATCCGGCGGAGATTCGCTCGCCGACGCGATGGCGAAACATCCGCACGCGTTCCCGGAACTGCACGCGGCCATGATCCGCGCGGGTGAGGCCGGCGGGTTTGTCGAAGACGTGCTGGCGCGGCTGTCGGAGTTCGTAGCGCGGCAGGATGCACTGCGGAACAAGTTCATTGGGGCGTTGATTTACCCATCTGTCCTCGCTCTCGGCACCGTGGCCGCCGTAATCTTCATAATGACCTTCGTCGTGCCGAAGATCCGCGAAGTGCTGTCCGAGCAGACGCTGCCTTTGCCCACGCAGATCGTTTTCGGTGTAAGTGATGCGCTGCGCCTGCACGGGCTCTACATCCTGGGCGGAATTGTGCTCCTCGTGATGGTCGTCATCGCGTACTTCCAGAGCGAGATGGGTCGCAGTGCGATGTCGCGCATCCAGTTGCGCATGATCGGCTTCGGGAAAATCTATACGATGGTGGCGATCTGTCGTTTCTGCCGCGTGCTGGGAACCATGCTCGCCAACGGGATCCCGATTTTGCAGTCGCTGAAGATTTCGAAAGACTCAACCGGCAACGCGATCCTGGCCGAGAGCATCGACGAAGCGGCCGAGAGCGTGCGTGCCGGAGAGTCGCTGGCGGGCCCCCTGGCGGCCAGCAACGTGTTCCCGCCGGCGATCGTCGATATGATCGCGGTGGCCGAGGAGAGCAACACGCTCGACAAGGTTCTCGTTGAAATCGCGAATACGCAAGAGGAACGAACGGCCCGGCAGATCGACTTTACGATGCGCATGCTGGAGCCGCTCCTGCTAATGTTCATGGGTGTCATGATCGCGTTTATCGCGGTTGCCCTGCTGGTGCCAATCCTGCGGATGGCGACAAGTGGCCTGCGGTAGTGTGGAGAGAGACTGACTGAATGCTGTTTGGCTCAGATTCGGAGAAGACCGTCATGGTAAAGGACAAGCGCAACGTTCGATCACTGTACCGGGCCTTCACGCTGCTGGAAGTGTTGATGGTGGTTGTCATCATCGGGCTGCTGGCTGCGTTCGTAGTGCCCAATTTCTTCAGCGCCGGCGAGAAGGCAAAGGTCGACTTGACCCAGGCGCTCGTCGACTCCGGGCTAAACGGCGCTCTCGACTTGTACAAGCTGCACATGGGCACCTATCCCCGGTCTGATGACGGCGGCCTGCAACTGCTGCTCGAGGAGCCGGATGATGAAGAGCTCGCGGAGAAATGGGCCGGCCCGTACATCAAGAAGGCCGAAGACCTGCGCGATGCCTGGGGCAACGAGTTGATCTACGAGTGCCCCGGAGAGGTCAACGCGGACAGCTACGACCTGTCCAGTGAGGGGCGGACGGACGACCAGGATGACGATATCACCAACTGGGAGGAGGCCCGCTAGGCTGCCTCGTCCGGCGGCTAACACCATGATGGTGTGAGGAGTGTTCCCGTGCGCCGAAATCTGCAGCCTGGGTTCACGCTCCTCGAGTTGGTCATGGTGGTCGCCCTGATCGGCCTGCTGGCCGCGTTCATGTGGCCGGCGTTTGGTACCGCGTCCCGCGCTGAGCACCTCCGGGAATCGGCCCGCCGCCTGCAGACGCTGGTGGCGATGTGCCGGGCCGAAGCGATGAACCAGGCGCGCGATTATCGGATCACGATTCGGCTGGACGGCAGCGTGCGCGCCACACGCCAGGTTCACCCTCTGGAGGCACCGCATCTGCACGTCCCGATTCGCGCCGGCTGGGCACAGACCGTGCCGCTGCTCGACGATGTCTGGGTCGAGGCGATTCAGATCTTGCCCGAAGGCCCTCCGCCGATCCAGATCATTGACGAGCGGATCGAATTCCCCGAGATGGAGATCGAGCCGGTCCTGCTGGACGAGTTTGACGAGTCGATCAAGATCGATTTCCCGCCCGACGGATCGTGCAAGTCGTTGCGGTGGGTGCTCCGCGACACCCGGGGCCGGGCGCTGCTGCTGACGCTGGACGGGCGACTCGGGCGCGTCGCCGTCGAGGACTGGGAGTCCATCCCCGCGGATGACGTCGAGCGGCCGGAACCTCTGCCCGACGATGAGGACGAGGAGCTCCTCGAGTACGACGAGGAGGATTTCGAATGAAGCCGCTTTGCCGACCGCATTCCGCGCGTGCGGCCCTGCTGCTGGAGGTCGTCGTCTCGCTGACCATCCTGGTCGCGGCGATGGGGTATCTCGGTGCCCAGCTCGTCAGCGGCCTCAACGTCACAGGCTACGCCGAGGAGGAGCTGCGCGCCTCGCTCCTCGCTGATCGCATTCTCACACTCGTCGAGCTCGACCCGGAGATGCAGCGCGTCATCTTCGAGGAGGAAGAGACGGAGGAGGAGTTCGGCGACGAGTACCCCGGGTATTTCTGGCGCGTGCGGCTCGACCCGGCGGAGCCCGACGACGAAACGAGTGAGCTCTGGCTTGTCACGATCGAGGTGTTGTTCCAACGCGACCCGGAGCGGATCGACAGCATCGACGACGCCGACGTGGTTCGGGAACTCGTGCTGTTGAAGGCCGAGCCCCAGCGCATCGATCTGGTCGAGGACGCGGGGTTGAGCGAGAGCATGGTCGAGCAACTGCAACAGCTCGTTCCGAGCTCCGAGTTTGACCCACACGCCGTCGACCTGCATCAACTCGTAGCGCTCCTCAACGAGGAGACGCTGGCCCAGTTGCTGCCGATGATCATGCCGCTGTTGTCTCAATTCGGTGCCGGCAACGTGCCGGCTGATCTGGCGGAAGCGGCACAGGAGTTCCTGGGAGGCGACCTGGAGGGCGGGGACGGGTTGCCCTCCGGTGCCTTGGACAATCTCACGCCCGAGCAGCAGGAACAGCTCGACGCCCTGCGCGAGATGGCCGGCGAGGCCGGTGCACCGCCTGACGTCGGGCGTCGTCCTCGCGGCGGGCGCGGCGGTGAGCCGCCCGAAGCTGGTCCCCGGCGCGGTGGACCGCCGGGCGGACGTGGCGGCCGAGGCGAAGCGGGTGGACGTGAGGGAGCGGGCGGGCGCGGCGGTCAGGGTGGCCGCGGGGCACAGGCTCCCCGATCGCCTTCTCGAACGCCGCGTCTCGATCCCGGGCAGGGCTCTGGTCCCGACGGTAGCTACACGCTCGAAGACCTCATGCGGATGCGCGACGAACATCGCCGGCAGGGAGGTGGGCGGTGATCTGCCGGCGCACAGATGCCCGGCGCGCGATGACCTTGCTTGAGGTCGTTATCTCCATCGCCCTCATTGCGATGTTGCTCAGCTCGCTCCTGACCTTCTGCTGGCAGACGCTCGAGATCCGTGATCAGGCAATCGCCGTGTCGGACCGCACGCAGATTGTCCAGCAGGTGCTCCATCACATTGGCGAGGAGTTGCGCGGCTGCGTCGGGCTCGAGGCGGTCGCCTTCCCGATCACTGTCTTCGAGGGCGAACGGCGGCGTGTCACGTTCGTGACCGCACCGTTGCCGTCCTCCGATTCCTACACGGTCTACACCGAATCCGACCGGGCACCGGCGGCCAAACAGGACTTGCGAGAAATCACGTACGAGTTGTGGGTCGATCCGGAGGAAACCACGGACGATGGCGAACCGCTCGTAGCCGGCATCGTCCGCACCGAACGGCGAGCGATCGACCCTTACCTCACCGAAGAGGAGGTGCCGGAGGGCGAGGAGCTCCTCCACATCCACCGGGACTTGTGGTCCCCCGAACTGGGATACCTGGAGTTCCGCTATTTCGACGGCGTCGAATGGTCCACGACCTGGAACGTGACGCAGGGAAACCCGCTGCCGCACCTGATCCAGATCACCGTCGGCTTCGACTCCATCCTGACGGATGAGCTGGAGGACAGCGACCTCGAAGAGTACCCCATCGACAACGACCACTACCCGCTGGGCCCGGATATCCCGAACCCGGATCGCTATTCGCTGATCGTCAAGCTGCGGGCCGCGGACCAGACCTTCGCCAGCCGCCTGTACCGCCTTGGCGACGAGATGCAGGAGACGTACGGCTTCAACCTGCCCATGGAAGGTGAAGAGGGCGAGCTGCTTCCCGAGGGCGAGGAGGGCCTGGACTGATGACGAGGCGGCATGCGTTCATCCTGCCGGTCGTGCTGGTCGTCATCGGCCTGCTGTCGCTCACGATGGCGGGGTTCATGTTCTTCGTACGGGCCGAGCTTGCCGGCATGCAGGCCGAACGCGACGCGCAGCAGGCGCGCTTGACGGCCGACTCCGGTCTCGAAGAGGTCATCACGGTCCTGCGCGCATCCTCGGACGATGTCTCCACATGGTACGACGTTCCGGATCGATTCCGGCACGCGCTGGTCTGGGCCCAGACCTACGACCGGTCTGAGGACCCGATTCGGCAGGGCGTTTCCCGTAGGGACTTCCTGGAAGACGACGTCGTCAGCCCCGCTTGGCGCTTCAGCGTCGTGGCGCCGAACTTCGATGGATTGCCCGACACGTTCCGGTACGGCGTCACGCCCGAGGCCAGCAAGCTGAACCTCAACGCGGCCAGCGAGGATGAGATTCGGCGTCTCGTCGAGCCGCTGTTGATGGATCTCCAGATCGACAACAGCCTTGACCTGGTCGACGCCTTGCTGGACTGGTTGGACGCAGACGACGAGATGCGGCCCAACGGGGCCGAGTCTGAGTATTACACCATGGACGTCGAGCCCGGCTACTACCCCAAGAACGGGCCCCTCGACACCGTGGAAGAGCTTCTGCTCATCAAGGGCTTCAGCGCCGCGATCCTCTACGGCGAAGATACCAACCGCAACGGCGTGCTGGATCCGAACGAGGACGACGGCGACGAGTCGTTTCCCTACTACGACAACGGCGACGGGATCCTCAACCACGGCCTGGCCCCGTTTGTCACCGTCTGGTCGCGCGAGGTGAGCGTGGGGGAGGACGGCCAATCGCAGGTTCGCGAAGGCTTGGTCAACGTGAACACGGCGCCGCGCCGCGTGCTCGAGGCGCTGGACGGCATGACGTCGGAGGCCCTCGAACAGATCATCGCCGTTCGGCAGGAACTCGAGCCGGAGGCCTTGCAGGATGCGGAGTGGGTGATGCAGTCGGGAGCGGTGGATCCCGGCACGTACGACGCGATCAAAGACCGCATCACCACCAACGCTCTCCAGTTTCACGTGGAGGTGCTCGGGTACGCGGATCACCTGAAGCTCGCACGCCGGTATGAGTGGATTGTCGAGATGCGCGGTACGCTGGCCCAGGTCGTGTACACCCGGGAATTGACGTCGTTGGGCTTTGCCTGGCGCGTCGATGACGATACGTTTGTGATCGAGCAGCAATGAGAATGAACTCGTTGACGAGGTGGTCGTTGTGATGAAGTTGACCCGCAAGGTGCTGTGCCTCGACTGGGACAAGCGCTCGTTGCGAATCGTCGTGGCGCGGATCGGGAAGGCGCGGATCTCCCTGGAGGATGCGCACTCGCACCGCCTCCCCAACACCGTCGACGCCGACGACCCGGAGGCCATGGGGGGCTTCATCCGCCAGATGCTCCGGCGGCACCGGCTGCACATGCGCTCGGTGGTCGTCGACGTGGCGCGTGAGCGGGCCGTCATCAACCGGCTGCGGCTACCGCCGACGCCGGACGGGGATCTGGCGGCGGCCGTTCGCTTTCAGGCGATGAAGGAGTTGCCGTTCCCTCTCGACACGGCCGCCGTGGATTTCGTCGTGATGACGCGCGATGAGAACGGTCAGGCCACCGAGGTTCTGCTGGCCGCCGTGACGAAGGAGACGTTGGACCGAGTCCGCCTGACGTGCGAAGCGGCCGGGCTGACCCCGGCGCGCATCGGGCTGCGCCCCTACGCGAACCTCGTCAGCGTGCAGAAGCAGATTCAGGGGACCGAAGATCGACGCGTGCTCTTCGTGGACACCGGGCCGGGTGCCACGGAGATTGACGTGTTCTGTGAAGGCACGCTCTCGTTTGCCCGCTCGGCGAACGTCAACGTGCCGCTGCCGATCGGTGATGCGGGATCGCGCGAGGACTCGCGTGTCATCTCCATCGCCGAGATTTCCGACCTGGAGAGCTCCGACGATGCGATTGAGGCAGCCGTCGGCGAGCTGCTCGTCGAGACCACACGGACCTTGCAGGCCTTCCGCGCATCACAGCCGGACGCGGCCATCGACAAGATCATCGTCGCCGGCGGCACGGGGATCGAGACGCAGTTGGCCGGCCGCCTGCACGACCATCTCCGGCTTCCTGTGGATCCGTTCGATCCGACCGGGGCGCTGGACGTCGATGCCGGCGATGCTCCGAAGCTCCGCTCCTTCGCCGCGGCGTTGGGCCTGGCGTGGGGTGTCAGCCAGGAGGGACTGATCGCGATCGACTTCCTGAACCCCAAGCAGCCCATCTCGTCGCGCGAAGCCCTGCAGCGGCGCGTGCGCGTGGTGGCGCTGGCGGGGGTTGCCGTCGTCGTGGCGACCATCGGCGTTCTCGGATGGGAGTATCACAAGCGATCGACGACACTTGATGGCCTGCATGCGGACAACAGCGAGCTGCAGACTGAGTTGAAGCGCAAGCGGGAGATCAAGCGGCACATCGACTTCGCCAAGCAATGGTCGATCGAGGCTGTCTGGCCCGATGAACTGTTGACGCTCACCGAGTTGTCGCATGGGGACGAGAGCGATCCGGGTGAGGAACTCGCGATCCAGGACCTTGCCTTGGATGCGCAGCGACACCCTTCCATCACGCTTCGCAATGTGCACGTGCGCGATTGGCAGGTCCGGCATGACCTGGTCGACCGGCTCAACAAGCACTCCGCCGACGACAAGAAGGCATTCGTCGTGCGGCAGGGGCCGTCCAAGGAAGTGGACGGGCTGCGCTACAAGAGCAAGGTCGAGAGCATCGTGATCGGCTTGCGCCAGATCCAGGAACAGCGCGAAGAGGCCGAGAAAGCCACCAAGAAGACGAAGAAGAAACGGAGCCGCAAGTCCTAGCGGGCGGCGCCGCGACGGAGTTGAGTATGACGCGACGAGAAAAGGTCCTGGCACTGTGTGTCGGCGGGGCGCTGGGCGGCATGGCCCTCGTGTCGGTCGTCAAGTGGACCGTGATCGAGCCATTCCGGTCTGTGGACAAGCGAATCGAAAAGGAACGGGAGCACCAGGACAAGCTCCAGAAAGAGCTCCGTAGTCTCCGGACCGTCGAGAAGCAGTGGCAGGACTGGACGCGGCGTACGTTGTCGGGCGACCCGTACCAGGCCCGCCGGCAGTTCCGGAAAGACCTCGATGAACTGCTCTCGTTGCACGGCTTGGAGAAGCCCGAGGTTCGCGACAGCGTGCCGAAGACCGACCGAAACGGGCTCGTTTCTGTCGCCGTCAGCATCGACACCCGCGGTACGCTCAAGGAGATCGTCGGCTTCCTCTGCGACTTCTATCGGCCGGACTATCTCGGACGGCTCGACAAGGTGCACGTCTCGGCTGAGCAGCGCATTATCAACGACATCAACACGCCGCGCGGCAGCCGAGGTGGCAGCAAGAAGAAGACGCCTTCGCGCACCGCGCGCTCGTCCTATGGAGCGGACGGGCCGGAACTCGATCTCGACATGACCGCGGTCACGCTCGTCCTCCCGAAACTGAAGGACATCGAACACCCGGTCATGGAGGAGATCGATCGGCAGGGCGACGGCCGGCTGCGGCGGGAGCGCGTCGCGTACAACAAGATCGTCGACTGGAACCTGCTCCGGCCGTACGAAGAGAAGAAGGCCGTCGTTGTCAAGCCGGTCAAACCGACCAACCCCGTGAAACCCGTGGACACGAAGCGCACCACGCCCGTGGTGAAGGTCGATCCCCGCAAGGATGCCGACAAGCAGTTCCTTATCGGAACGACCCTGCTCAACGGCGAACACATCGCCTACATCCTCGATGAGCGCAAGCGCGATCAGCCGCCAGAGCAGTTCGGGCTCGATGAGCCGATCGACGACGGGGTCCTGCTGCTCATTCATCCGCGCGGCTTGGTGATCCGGGTGGAGGAGCCCAACGGGCGGGAGAAGGACTATTTCTACCGCCTGGGCAGGAGCTTCAAGGAACGCGAGGCGCTCGATCCGGCCGTCCATCCGGAGATTGCCGCCGCCCTGAAAGAGGAGTTCCTGCCGTAGGGATGCGGGCCCGTCTGGGCCGGCGGCCGGGGAAAGGCGGTTAAGTGCCGCAAGACACGGATGTTGCGATTTTGAAGAAGTTGCGGCTCGGCGCTTTTTGCGCTGCCACCTGGGGGGCATTTCGGTGTATAAATACCGGACCAGCCTGGCTGCGGTCTGCCCTGCGCTATTGGCCGCGGGCGATCCGCGAAATCAGCGGGCTGGTGTGGCAGACAGGCGCGAGTGTGAAGAGGGAGTTGGCCGACGAGGCGACTCCCGCACGAGATCCTTCAACAGAACCTGGAACCCCCGGGGTTGGGGTTTCGTTCGGATCATGAGTAGAGGTGGAAGCATGACGTTGCGGACAAGCCAGCGCGGGCTGATCGGGTTGATCGCGTGCATCGTCTTTGGGCTGCCGACAGGGCTGGCCTTCGCCCAGCAGCCGGAGACGCCCCAAGCACCCTCCGACACGCCCAAGACGCGACAAAAGCCGACCACTCAGCCGGCACGCCACCCCGATACCCAGGCCGCTTTCGAAAAGCTCATGCGACTCAAGGAACAGATGGAGCGCGAGAAGTTGGAGCGCGAGAAGGCCGCCACGACGCAGACCGGCGACGAGGCCGCCCCGGCAACGCGCGCTGCTATACCGGCGACACGCACCGCCCCCACGGCGCGCGACCGCGAGCAGGACCGGCAGCGAAGGCTTGAGGCGTTGCGTGAACGAGCCCGGGCATCCACCCAGCGCAGTCCGTCACGCGAGGCCCCGACGACCGAGACGCCGGAGGACTTCATCGGCCCTCCGGAGACGCTCGCGGAAGAATCGCCCCTTACCCGGCGAACGACCGAACGCGATCGCGAACGCCCCAGCGTCAAGCCGCCCACGGTGAAAGAAGAGCCCAAGCCGCTCGAGCGTCGTGAACACACAGAAGACGAGCCCGTGTGGTTCAACTGCGTCGGCATGGCGTGGGAAGATGTGATCACGAACTTCGTCGAGCGCATCGGAAAGCCGTTGCTGACCGAAGACTTGTACGTCGGCGGCGAGCTCACCTACGTGACCGATCGCAAGTTCACGAAGGAAGAGGCGATCGACGAGCTGAACCTGATCATGCATGAGAAGGGGTACCGGTTCGTCGAGTTCGAGCATCACATCCGTGTCGTTCCGCTGTCCGAAATGCCGCTCTACGTGGACCTGAGCAAGGTCTACCGCTCTGTGGAGGCGTTTCGCGAGGCCGACCCACGCGACATGGACTACGTCACCGTCTACTACCAGGTCCAGGACCAGAAGGCGCAGGTGCTCGTCGACATGTTCGGCGACGCCCTGCCGGACTACACGCGGCTTTCAGCCCTCGACGAGAGCAACCAGATCAAGCTGGTCGCGCTGGCGCGGGATGTGCGACGGTTCCTGACGTTGAAGGACATGATCAGCATCACCCCGTCGGACCCGCGCAAGCTGAAGATCTTCGAGATCAAGACCAACGCGCGGACCATCGAGCAGCTCCTGCGCGATTTCCTCAACCTGCGAAGCCGGACGACCACGCTCCCCCTGCGCCGGGATCCGAAGACGGGGCGAATGGTGCGGACGGCGCGTCCGGCGACCCCGGCGCCGAGTTCGCAGGATGTGCAAATGGTGGCCGACGATCGGACCAACTCGATCATCGTCAAAGCTACTCAGGACAAGCTCGATGAGATCGAGAAGCTCATCGGCACGTTCGACAAAGAGCCCGACATCGGCGAATTCAAGACGCACGTCATCGAGATCAAGCATGCCGACGCCACCGAGGTGGCCAGCCTGCTGAACCAGATTCTCCAGCAGGAGCAGGGCAGCTCGCGGACGCCGAGTTGGCAGCTCCGCCGCAACATCCAGCGTCGCACGTCGCGCGGCGCTCGACAGCCCCAGCCGCGCACGGTGCAGACCCAGGGAAGCACGCCCGAGGACATCATGACCGAGGGCATCTTCGAGCGGGCGAAGAAGACGATCCGCCTCGTCGCCGACCCGCGGATGAACGCCCTGATCGTCTACGCCAACAAGGAGGGGCTGGCGCGCGTCAACGAGATGCTCGAGGACCTGGACAAGCCGCAGAGCGACAACATGCGCACGTTCACACTGGAGCACGCCGAGGTTGGCGACATCGCGCCGCTGTTGGGCGAGCTTGTCAGCGGAATGCTCGATGGCGGCGCTCGCGGTGCCCGGGGTCCGAGCATCGTCCCCGACGAGTCCAAGAACCTGCTGTACGTCATCGCCGAACGCGATGCCATGGAGCGGATCGCCGAGCTGATCACCCAGCTCGATGTCGAGGCCCCCGAGCCCGAGCGGCATGTCGTGCAGCTCGCCAACCTGCGGCCCAGCGACGTCGGCCAGATGGTGCGCGGCCTCCTGGAGGGCTCGTCGAGCGGAACGAGCCGCGCTATCCGCCGCGGGGCGCGCGGGCGGCGGACGCCGTCGCGCTCGAGCGTTGTTCCCGGAAGCAGCTACCAGATCATCCCGCTGGACGAGGCGCAGATCCTGATCGTGATTTGCTCCGAAGAGGATTGGAAGAAGATCGAGGACACCATCCTGCTGTGGGATGAGAAGGCGCTCACCAACACGCCGCACCTTGAGACCTTCACCATCGAGAAAGGCAATGCGCAGTCGATCGCGACGATGCTCGCCGAGTTCTACCGCTCCTACCAGCATCCGGCTTTTGGGCGGGGGACGGGTGTATCGATTCGAGCCGAAGGCGACAAGGTGCTGGTCTACGGAATCCCACCCGCGCTCGAGGAAATATCGGGCCTGATCGAGGTGCTCGACGTCGAGCGGACGGAGGACAAGGTTGAAATCCTCCCGCTGAGCCACGCGGACGCCATGCAGGTCGCGCAGCAACTCCAGGTGGTCCTGAGTGGAACCACAGGCAGACGCGGGCGCGGCATGCCCGGCGGGCCGATGATCCAGGCTGAGCCGATCACGAATTCGCTGATCGTGCAGGCCGGCAAGAAGGACATGGAGAAGATCAAGGACTTCGCGCAGCAGATGGACGAGAAAGTGGCTGCGCAGGTCCCCGAGCGCAAGTTCATCACCCTGCGTTACGCGACCCCGCGCGAGGTTGCCTCGGCCGTGCAACAGCTTTTCAGCAGCGGCATGGGCGGCCGGTCACGAAGGGGCGGCATCGCGGTGGGCACGCAGGTCAAGGCCATCGCGACGGGCCCGCAGGTCATCATCGAGGCGCCGGCCGACAAGATGCCGGAGATCGAGGCGTTCATCCAGCAGCTCGATGATCCGAAGGGCAACGAGATCGTCATCAAGACCATCAAGCTCCCTGGGGCCGACGTGACCCAGATTGCCAGCAAGCTCTCTGGCGCGTTCCGTGCCAAGCCCAACGTCGTGGCCCGGTTCGACCCGGATCCCTCGGCGGAGGCGATCCTGCTCACGTGCAGCAAGGACGCCCTCGAACAGGCCGAGCAGTTGATCGAAGAGTACAACGCTGCCGCCAAGGGTGTCACACCGCAGGTCGAGTTCGTGCAGATGAAGTACGCGCAGGCGTCGACCGCATCGCAGTGGTTGCGCGACCAGTTGCTCACATACATGCAGCAGCAACTGGGCCGTCGGGCGGCGGCGATGATCAAGGTCACGGCCGACGCCCGCACGAACCGTGTCGTCATCAACGGGCCCGAGGTCGCCGTCACGTACGGCAAGACGCTGCTCGAAACGTACGACATGGAAGTCACCCAGCCGGTTATCTCGCCCATGCGCAACGAGGCTCGCAAACTCCCCGGCTTGAATGTGCGTAACCTGGCCAAGAGCCTCAACGACGCATTCCGAAATGATGCACCGCGTCCCGATCGGCTGCGGGCGACCTTCTCGTTCGACGAGGCCACGCAGACGCTGATCATCAGCGCGCCGCAGGACATGTGCGAACGGATCGACAAGCTGATCGCCACGTTCGAGCAGGAGACCGAAGAGCTCATCACGGTGCAGGAGTTCATCGCGATCAAGGAGGCCGACGCCAACTACATCGCCAACCAGCTTCGGCAGCTTCTCAGCCAGTATGTCACGCAGCGGCGTGGCCGGCAGGCGGCGCAGCAGATCAACATCGGCGTGGACACGCGACTGAACCGCCTGACACTCAGCGCACCGAAGTTCGCGATCGAGCTCGCCAAAGACCTGGTCACCAAGCTGGATCAGCCGCCGCTGGGGAAGAGCCAACTCAAGACCCTCGCGCTGGCGAATGCGGACGTGGGGACCGTCTACAACGTTCTGCGGACCATCTTCGCCGAGAAGATCCGCGCCAAGACGCTTCAGATCAGCCCGGAGCAGATGACCAACTCGCTGATCATCGGCGGGTCGGAGGAAGACTTCGCGGACATCGAGAAGTGGGCCAAGGAGCTGGACGAGCAGGCGGTGGTCAAGGGCGGCGAGCTCAAGATCGTTGACGTGCTCAGCGCCAACCCCTGGGAGATCATCAACATCCTGAACGTCCAGTACGGCGCCAGCAAGCGCGGCGCCCGCAACCGGGTCGGGCAGGAAATCAAGTTCTCGGTCGTCGCCGGCCGGAGCATCGTCGTGCAGGCCCCCAAGGACAAAATGCAGGGCATCCTCGATCTGATCAAGCAACTGAACGACGTCGGCGTCGACAAGGTCGAGGTGCGCACCTACGAGTTGCAGGGCATCGGCGGTGGCATCCAGGACCTGGCCCGGCAGGTGACCAACGCGATCAACTCGCAGCAGCAGGCCCGCGAGCGGAGGGTGACCATCACCCCCTATCCCGCGACCGACACGCTGATCGTCACCGCGCGCACCGATCAGTTCGAGCAGATCCAAGAGATGATGGACAAGTTCAAGACGATGGTCGAGAAAGAGACGACCGTCACCAAGTTCATCGAACTCCAGTACCTCGATGCGTCGCGCTACGCCCGCACCATCCAGGACATGCTCGCCAACAAGCTCAGCCGCGAAAAACGCGGCAGCCGGGCGATGCAGAACCTCTCCATCACGCCCGATGCGCGGACAAACCGGCTGATCTGCTATCTGCCCGAGAAGATCCTCCCCGACCTCGAAGAGGTGATCACCTTCCTCGACGTCGAGCCGAAGATCCAGGAAGGCGAGCTGCGCACGATCGAGCTGGCGTACGCGGAAGCGAACACCGTCGCGACCATCCTGCGGCCCATGTTCGAGCAGACCCGGCGAGCCCGCCGCCAGGAGGACTACTCCCAGATCGAGGTCCGCATCCAGGCCGAGCCCATCACCAACTCGCTGATCGTGACGGCGTCGGAGCGGGACTTCGAGCAGATCAAGAACAAGGCCCTCGAGATCGACGAGGGTGCCATCATCAACAAGAGCGAGCCCGAACTCATCAAGCTCGAGTACGCCGACCCGTGGCAGCTCGTGAACGTCATCAACAACGCGTTCACCCAGTCCGGGCAGAAGTGGGGCACGCGCCGGAACGTGCAGCGCGAAGTCAACGTGCAGGTCGTCGGTTCGCAGTTGCTCGTGCAGGCGCCCAAGGAGAAACTCGAAGAAGTCAGGGAGCTGATCACGAAGCTGGATGTGGCCGACACCGGCGGAATCGTGCTCAAGACATTCGTTCTGCCCGGCATGGGATACGAACTGAACAACCTCGCGGCCCAGATCCAGCGGATCCTCCAGACCCTGGAGCCGCCGACGCGATCACAGCGCGGGCGATCCTCCGTTTCCGCTTATCCGCAGGCCGACACGCTGATCGCGGCCGTTCCCGCGGACCAACTGGTGAAGGTCGAGGAGCTGATCGAGCAGTTCACGCAGGGTGCCGGTGATCTCAGGCCCGTGACCAAGTTCTACGGCCTTGAATACGCCCGCGCGGCCGAGATCGTCACGCCGCTGAACCAGATCGTGCAGGCGCGTGTGGGCCGGACACGGGGACGCCAGGCGCAGCAGCAGCTCAGCGTGAACGCGGACGCGCGTTCCAACCGCATCGTCGTCGTGGCGCCGGAGTCATTGCAGGCGGAAGTGGCCAAGGTCATCGAAAGCCTCGACGTGCCGCCGGAGACCATCGAGGGTGAGTTGCGATCCATCCCGCTGGTGAACGCGGATGCCAGCACCGTGTGCAACACGCTGCGATCGCTGTTCCAGGAGAAGGCTCGCCAGCGTCGCCAGGACAAGTCGTACATCCCCGTAACGCTAACCCCGGAGACCATCACCAACAGCATCTTGCTCTATGGCGGTGACGAGGCCGACCAGCAGTTGCTGAAGCAGGAGATCGCGCGCATCGATGACGAGGTCGTCGCGAACGAACTCCGCCCTGTGCCGTTGGAGCTGCGTTTCGCCGACCCGACCGACATGGCGCGCCTGATCAACGACATGTTCGGCACGGGGCGGCGCGGCCGCGGCCAGAACGAGCAGCAATCCGTCCAGGCAACCGTGAACAACGGCATGCTCGTCGTCCGGGCTCCAAAGAAGAAGCTCGAGCAGATCCGCGATTTGCTCGATGAGGTCGACGCCGAGGATCCCGGCGGCATCGAGATCAAGACATTCGAGCTCAAGGTCCTCAACGCCAGCCACGTGCAGACAGCGGTGCAGCTCTTTCTCAAGGACCTGCGGCAGTCGAAGCGCGCCGGCCAGTTGTCACCCGGGGCGTTTGCCGAGCCGACGACGAACACGCTGGTCGTGATCGCGCCGAAGCTTCAGATGCCGTTTATCGAGACCCTGATCATGGATCTCGAGAGCAAGGGGCCCCGAGAGGGGCGCGCCGAAACCTACGTGCTGCGCAACATCCGAGCTGAGCAGATTGCCCAGAACATCGACACGATGCTCAAGGCGAAGGTGACTGAGCGGGAGGGCGTCAAGAAAACCAGTGTCCAGACTGCCGTGTTTGCCGACCCGACCGGTAACCGCCTCCTGGTCTTCGCGCCGGAGGAGTACCAGAAGCTGGCGGCCGAGCTGATCAAGATGCTCGACGAAGAGGTCGACACCGGCGAGATCGTCCACATCATCGCGCTGGAGAACGGCGACGCGACGCAAGTAGCCCAGTCGTTGAACCAAATCGTGCAGAGCGGCGGCCGGGGCGGTCGCGGCGGCCGAGGTGGTGGAGACACTGGACGCGTCCGGATCGTCGCCGACACCGGCAGCAACTCGCTCCTGCTCAGCGGCCTGCCCAAGGACGTGGCCGAGGTCGAGGGTTGGCTCGGCGAACTGGAGGGGCAAAGCGACACGCTCATTCCCGAGATGCAGATCTTCCAGCTTGAATACGCCACGCCGATGGACGTGAGCACGGCGCTCAGCGGGATCTTTGGTGGGGCCCGCAATCCGCAGGATGCCGTGACCATCACGGAGGACGACTACTACAGTCGGCTGATTGTGACGGCGAACCGGCGAAACATGCGGAAGGTCGAGAAGTTCATCGAGACGCTCGACCGCGATCCGACACCGCCGGGCAGCGAGACCCTGCTCGAGGGCGGAAGACAGCTTTACTTCGTCGACATCAACCGCGGCAACGCGAGTGATATCGCCTGGGACGCCGGGGCACTGTTCCCGAGCGAGGATCGAGGCGGGCCAAGCATCGAATCCGACTGGTTTGGCGAGTACATCATCGTCAAGTGCCGGCCTGCGGAGTTCAAGCGGATTGAGGATACGATCCGCGAATTCGAGCGTCGGATCAAAGTCGAGACCGTGCAGCGGATCTACAACCTGAAGGGTGCCGACACGGACGCGATCTTGCAGTACCTGATGGCTCGTAGCGATGCTGAGGACATTGTCATCGACCGCCCGCCGACCACGGAGAAACGCGAGACGCTGATCGAGGATCTGTGGGGCGAGGACGAAGAGCCGCCCGCGGTCAGGCAAAAGCGCGAGCGGGCAGCACGGCGGGCCATGCGTTTCGAGACCGGCTTGCCTCTGGCTGATGTGCTTCTGGGTGAGGGCAAGGACGATGAGCCCACCGCTCCGCCACCCGTTACCGAGGCAGCTCCCGCATCCGCCCCGGCGACGGGTGGAATGGAGTACGTGCCGGCGTCACGGGATCCCGCCGATGAATCGGGATCGCTGGCCGGCACGACTGTCGAGTCCCCGATCGAGAAACCCCCGACACGCATCGTCGTCCAGCCGGATGGGACGATTCTCATTCAGGGCCCGCGCGAGGACGTGGACGACCTGACGGATGCGATCGACCTGTTCCGCGAGGAGCAGTCCGTCGGAGAGGTCATCCGCATCTTCCGGTTCCGGTACGGCGATGTGACGGCGGCGGCCGAGGTGTTGAACATCATGTTCGACGTCCGGCAGCGGCAGGTCGTGATTCAGCAGCCGCAGCAGCAGCGAGGCCGGCAGCAGCGGGAGGGCGAGGACCAGCGCGGTCAGCAAAGCATGCTGGAGCAGTACCGCGGGATGGTTGGCGGCCGGCAGACCGGCCGGAAGGACACCGGCCCGAGTTTGCGGATCACTACCGATCCGGGTCACAACTACCTGATCGTCAAGTGCGATGCCTCATTCTTGCCCGAGATCCGGCAGCTCCTCCGCGAGCTCGACATCCCGCCGGGTGAGGTGCAGGTCAAGATCTTCCAGCTCAAGAACCTCGCCGCCGACGAAACGGCGGAGAACATCAAGGACATCCTGGGGATCTCGAAGGTCCAGCAGCGGCGCGGGCGGTCGACGCCGACGCCCCGCGGGCGCGGTGGCAATCGCCAGCAGCAGCTTATGGAAATGCTGCAACAGCAGCTTGTGTCGGTGCCGGGCGTCGAAGGGGGTGCCAAGGTCGAACGGGTCGAGATCGTTTCCAATGCCGTGACGAACTCGCTGCTTGTTTCGGCGCCGCCGGAAGTGATGGACGTCGTCGCGAACGTGATCGACGAGTTGGAGAACCTCGAAGGCCGGGATGTTATCGGTATTCATCATTACCAACTCGAACACGCCCGCGTGGACGACGTGCTGCCCTTGCTCGAATCGGTCTTCGATGCGACGGGTGGCGGTGGTGGGGGCGCCGCCGCACGCCGGGGCGGCCGAGGCGGCACGGGCAGTTCTCCCGCGGCCATAGGGCCGGTCACGATCTCCGGCGACCCACGCAAAAACACGCTGATCTTCACCGCCGAGGCCAAGGACGTTGAGATTGTCGAGGGACAGATTCGCGCGCTCGACATCGAAGGCGCCGTCGCCGAGGCCGAGATCTACGTGTGCCAGTTCGGCGATGCCGAGGCGATTGCCGCCGTGCTCGAGCCGATCTACGCGGCTACGGGCGGGCGGCAGGCGTCTCGCCGTGGCGGATCGCGCGGTGGAGCGACGTCAACCGGGTCCGAGGTGCGCATCGTCGCCGAAGCGGCCACCAACTCAATCCTCGTGTGGGGGCCGCCGGACAAGCGCGATCTGATCTTCGAGAAGATTACCAAGTTGGATACTCTCGCCGAGCGCGAGATTCACGAGATCGACGTCGTCTACGCCGATCCGGAGGAGTTGGCGGCGACGCTGGGAGAGATCTTCGCCGGTGGCAGCGGCACGACGCCTTCGCGTGGTCGCCGCGGGCAGCGTGGGCAACGTGGCAGCAGTGGTGTGACCACCGGCCGCGTCATGATCATTGGCGACAAGGACGCCAAGAAGCTCCTCGTGCGCGGGCCGGACGAGGTCGTCGCGCAGATCGAGGAGCTCGTGGTCACGCTCGATCAGCCCAGCGCCAAGATGAAGCTCCGGCGTTTCCCGCTGCGCTACGCCGAAGCGAACACCGTCGTGGATTCCGTCAAGAACGCCATCTCCGAGTACATGCAGCTTTCCAAGGGCATGGGCGACGAGGTCGATTTCGACGCGTTCACGGCGATGCCCGATCCGCGGACGAATAGCGTGATGATCGTCGGGTCCGAAGAGACGTTTGCCTTCGTCCAGGAAATCCTCACGGCGATCGATGTTGAGACCCCGGAGGATCAGAAGAAGGAATTCCGCATCTTCGTGCTGGACAAGGCTGCCGCCACCACGGTCGCCGATGCCATCAACAGCTTTGCGACCGGCAACGCAGGGACGTCCACAGGTCGCAGCCGCGGCGGACGACGCGGGGCGAGCGGCGTCGCCGGTGGGCCGCGCGAGCTCAACGTCTTCGCCATCCCCGAGGAGACGACCAACTCGGTCATGGTCTTTGGTCGAATGGAGGACATCGACCTCGTCGAGACCGCCGTGATCGAGAATCTCGAAGACAGCATCAGCGACCGTTACCGGATCGAGACGATCACGGTGGAGAATGTGGAGCCGTCGCAGGTCGTGAGCTTCATCTGGCAGTTCATCGACCAGGGTACGGCTGCGGCGAGCGGCGGTACGGGGCGTGGCGGTTCTCGTCGTGGCACACGCGGCGGGCTTCAGGAAGACGGCGGCCCGCAGATCGTTCCCAACGACAATGCCGGTACGCTGGTCGTTCGCGGTACGAAGCGCCAAATCACCGAGGTCCGCGATCTGGTCGAGCGCTTTGATAACCCGGATTTCACCGGCGAGACGATCAAGATCATCGAGATCCCGTATGGGCAGGACGCCACGCGTCTGGCCGGCGAAGTCGAACGCCTGATCAACGACAGCCAGACCGACATGGCCGAGAGAACCGGCCGGCGGCCGTTGCAGGTCACCATCGGTGCGGATGAGTACACGAATGCTCTGATCGTTGCCGGCGATCCGACCGCGTTTGGCCTTGTCGAGTCGATTGTCAAGCAGCTCAGCGAGGTCCGGCCCGACTCCTCCGTCACCCGCGTGATCGAGTTCATCAACCTGTCCGCCGAGGACGCCGAGCAGATCGTCGACGAGTTGCAGCAGCAGCGGCGAGGCGGTTCCAGCGGCCGGTCGAGCGGCACGCGCCGATCGGGCGGCAGCCGGCGGACGCCGAGCCGATCGTCCGGGCGACGCAGCTCCGTGTGGCCGAGTCCTGCGCCGTGGTCGAACGACTGGTCCGACAGGCTGGGCCCTTCGGTTATGCCTTGCGTGACCCTCACGCCGATGACGCCGGTTCTGGCCCTGTACCTGGCTGGCGCCGGTGACGACGAGCCGCTTCCGGAGCGCTTCGGGGCTCTCCGGCGAGTCGTTTTGGCGAGCTTGAGCGATGACGAAGAGACTCAGCCGCCGGCGCGCCCTCGCACGCGGCTCCGCAATTCCCAACGAGACGC